>Ga0214477_100488_pt1 | contig 27459 bp, 9 predicted proteins | sample M1_20Mar14CPVII9_FD_165058 | JGI IMG/M metagenome (GOLD analysis project Ga0214477, IMG submission 165058) | Marine eukaryotic communities from Monterey Bay, California, United States - M1_20Mar14CPVII9sort6BwellC16 | ecosystem: Environmental > Aquatic > Marine > Unclassified | place: USA...
ATGGATTTGAGTAGGACGGGTCTTGAGGTGTTGGTAGTTATATTGCGTAGTTTCTTAAAGTCACTGGGCTTACCAGGCGGTGATGATGTGTTTGACGAGGATGGGTCTTCTTCATTATCGCTGTTGAGACAAAGTCTAAAGATTGATATTGGGGAGGATGCGACAGCTGCAGCTGGTGGTATTGTCGAGAGGAAGCAATCATCTAATAACGATAGTGATTTATCTCTCGACAAGTCAACCGACAGTGGTGAGAATCAATTGAAGAACAGCTTATCTGATGGACAATCATCGTCTGGTGTTGCTGGAAAGATTGTTGACGCCTTTGACAAGAAGCGTACTGCTCAACAAAACTTTGAGATTGGTAGGGTCAAGTTCAAGCTGTCACTGAAGGATGGACTTAACTTCTTCATTAAGAATGACTTTGTTGAGTGTGATGCAAAAGACATGGCACGCTTCCTACTCGAGAATCATGAGGAGCTAGATAAGACACAGATTGGTGAAGTATTGGGTAGGGAGATTGACTCTGCTTTTATCAAGGTCAAGGAAGGGGAAGAGGAAATTGATCCCGAGAAGGGAGGTAAAGGGTTCTATTTACGTGTTTTATCTCACTATGTAGACAGGATGGAATTTACGGATATCATGTTTGATGATGCAATTAGGCTCTTCCTCTCTGGGTTTAGATTACCAGGAGAAGCTCAAAAGATTGATAGAATCATGGAAAAGTTTGCCGAGCGTTACACTCGACAGAATGAATCGGTCTTTCCAAACCCAGACACTGCATTTATTTTGGGATTCTCAGTTATCATGCTCAACACCGATCTTCATAACCCAAGTATCAAACCAGAACGTCGAATGACAATAGAATCATTCCTCAGAAATAACAAGGGTATTGCTGATGGAGGTGACCTTCCAGAGGAATTTCTGACAGGTATATTCAATCGGATTAAGGTCGATCCTTTCTCACTAAAGGAAGACGATGAGGCTCGTGAGAAGGTCAGTAAAGACAGTACAATGGACTCTCTATTTGTGTTTGAACGACCCTCAATATTTGGTTCAAGTGCTGAGGAAACGAAGAAGGAGAAATACCGTAAAGAACGAGAGGAAATGATGGCTGCATCCGAACAGCTCTTCAAGAAGAGACCAGTTGATTCCAAGTATGGAGGAAGGAAGCCTTCTCAAGAGTCTAACAAGAGCGAGTTGACGGATTCAGTATCCCCAGCAGATGTTGCGAAACCCATGTTTGATGTCACTTGGGGTCCATTGATTGGAACTCTATCTCAAGTTCTCGAAGCGTCAACCAATGAGACGAGTATCGCACTTTGTCTCAGTGGGTTTGTATACGCCATTCGATTATCATCTCAGAGTGGCATGTCATTAGCAAGAAATACATTTGTAAACTCTCTTGCCAAGTTCACAACATTAGGTTCGATTAAGGAAATGAAGAGGAAGAATATTGAGTGTATTCGAACGCTATTGAGTATTGCCATTATCGATGGAGAGTACTTGGGCGAAAGCTGGTCTCCAATCCTGCAATGCATATCCCAGCTTGGTCGACTCCATCTCTTTGCATCAGGACTTGATTCAGAAGATCAATTCCTTCAGGCAGATTCACCGCAACTGACAAAGATATCGGAGACGGCTCGTGAAATGGAAGAAAACAATGGGAAAGCAGTTCTAGCAGCAGTGAATGAAGTTCTTATTGATAAGGTATTCTCATCTTCAGTTACACTATCTGCACGTGGTGTTGTTAGCTTTATCGAGCAATTGATAGTTGTGAGTGAAGCAGAAATATCCGGCGATACAAAGAGAGGCATTAGTGGATTCAGCGGATCGTCAGCCAACTCATCTCAACCTAAAACTGCTGGTTCTGCTCATGGAATGGACGGTCCTCGTATATTCTCTATGCAACGTCTTGTGGAAGTTGCTGATTACAATATGAACATCCGTCCTCGGTTAACCTGGTCTCAAATTTGGGAGACTATGGGAACACATTTCGCCAAAGTTGGTTGTAATGAGAATGCCATGGTCAGCATGTTTGCTATTGATGCCTTGCGTCAGCTCAGCTTTAAGTTTTTAGAAAAGCCGGAGCTTACAGACTTTAACTTCCAGCGTCTCTTCCTCAAGCCATTCTTACTAATAATGAAGAATCCTGGTTCAAGAGAAGATGTTCGAGAGTTGGTTTTACGATGTGTGGATAATATCATCCGTACTTTGGCACACAACCTCCGAAGTGGATGGAAGATATTCTTTTCGGTCTTGACTCTTTCCTCAAGCGATTCCAGTGTCAAGATTAAGACACTAGGGTTAGCAATATTACAGCGACTACTCGACGAGCATCTTGATGACCTTTGTCCGTGTGGCAATACAGATGGACCAGTGACTGATAATGGAGAGGATCAAGCAGAGGAAACCCTTTCATCTACCGAACGAAGTGTAAGAAATGCTAATGCAGAAGATTTTGTTGGACTCTGTCGAGCATCATTATCCTTTGTGCAAGTTGAGGAGAGTGAGAATCCGTTGCCCATTGGATTATCAATGAGAGCACTCTGCCATACAGCATGCTATGCTGATTTGATTGCGGATAAGAAAGTACTACCGCCAGTATCTGGTCATCAATGTAGTGATCCAATGGCGGCTGGTTTCACCTACGAGGGTTTATCAGACGAAGAATCACTAGAAATGGCAATTTGGAGGCCTCTTCTTGATGGATTAGCAGCTGGTTTGTGTTCCTCTGCATCAAGTATTAGTGGAGGTGTTGGTTGTTTAGTCCAACGAGGTAGTGCCATGGCTCTGAGGGCCATTTTTTTACGACACGGTAAGGCATTCTCTGTCACCCAGTGGGAGGCAATTCTCAACAATGTCATTCTTCCCGCAGTACAGATTGGTGCCGAAAGTGATTCTTCTCCTGTCACCAAGATTTCTTCCGAGTCACCATCTGTGTCAAGTCTGGACTTTGTTGGCGAGCCTCTTCCCCTTCCACCACCGCAAGACGACGAAGGTCTTCAGAAGTTTGCAGCCATGGCTCAGTCTGACGAGAGCTTACCAAGCAGACCACTTGGAACGGCAGAACTGTTAGTTGAGGCTAGTTTCGCTGATTTAAGACATGGCGGAGATGGAGACTTGAGTAAAGCATATAGTCTAAAGAAGAAGGATGCCGAGAAAAGGATTGTTCATTTGCAGCCATTTCCCGACAGCTGGATAGCTACAACTGCACCTATCGCTTTAGGATTATTGTCTGATTTGATGTCAACTAAATTCCTTGCATTAGGCAAGAATGCAAGAGAAGTCCTGTGGCCTCTGGTAGTGAAGCAGTTAGTTCGTTGGTCAATTGGTGCACCTCAAGAGGAGGTACAGCTAGTGGCAGAGTCGGACGGTGAGAATAATAGCGGTAATAGTGCAGCTTTAATTGTCGATGTAGAAGAGTGGCAACCTTGTGAGGCCATTGTACGTATCGGATGCAAAGAATGGAGTAGAGTATTCCATCGAGTATTAGATTCTGTTCCTGGACTACACATGATTGAATCACACGCCTGGCTAAGTGTTCTGAGTACAAGCCTAAACGATACTCTGGTTAAGAATATTGAGCTAGAGGACAAGATTAGAGAAGAAATTGTCGAATCAAAGCTCTCAAAGCTGGGAATACAAAGTGAGACACCCACAAAAAGAAGGGACAGTAATGCTAACTATTTGGGTATGCTTCCAATCCTCAAGACAAGATGTATAGCCTCGCACTGTCTACAGCAATATCTCTCAACGTTTGTCGATCGATTAGCGGTGTTAACAACAGAAAAAGATATTACACATCTACTTGATACACTTGGCCAATCTAGAGTTGCATCCAGAAACTCAAGAAAGAACGAAGACCTAGCACATGCATTCCAAGAGGCATTCTTCTATCAATGGGGTGAAGGTGATGGAGTTGAAGAAGTGGAAGCTGCCCTGCAGGGAACAAGTGGCGGATCAGGTCATCGTGGTAGTGCTCAAATCTTCTTCTTAACTCAAGAGGCGAGTGCCACCAAGTCAGTTATCCTATTATTGTCAACACTGTACAGCCGACAACCTAGTGATGATAGCAGCGAAGAGAAGATTGACTGGGATGCCGAGGTATTTGCAGAACCACTGTTAATAGAGCGGATAATGGACGTACTCAATGAGTTCTTATCATCGGAGGAAAAAGATGGCCCATTAATCGATCCAAATGTTTGGAGAAGTGCCAGTGAAAGTGGAGGACAAGTTGCCTACTTTTGCACATCATTTGCAGGCGTTGTTGTTGACATTCTTGAATTGATCCTCAATCTTGATGCCGATAAGTTTAATCAACACAAGGCATCTCTCTTTCCCGTTCTGTGCTCACTTGTTCGAGTACAAAGTGGTGAGATTAGACATTTGGTTTCGGACATCTTTCACAAGCAAATTGGGCCAATGATTGAAGTGCCCGATTCTGAACAGAGATCAATATGACAATTTAGGTATGCAGTAGAATAAGCTTGAATAAGCATACATTGTTGTACAAAGAGAATTACATTGTGCATCATATCTCTAGTATCTTTTGTCATCTACTATATTGATGACACACGTATTCTCTTATAATACATGACGTCTTCTCACATCACAAGCTGCGCCATATCCGTCTTCTATATTTGCGATGCGGTGTAGGTCTTCTTTTGCAGTTCCTCTAACTACTTCACTTGTATATGATGGTCCTTTGCAGAGAGTATATGTCGTGAAAGATACTAGAAACAATCCAATTCCCCACCATCCATACTCTTCAATAGACAGGACAGTAATCACCATCAATAAGAGCACAAAGTTATACTTCTGAAATGGATAACCAAACAAATCTATATATTCAGGTATATTCTTGAATGAACAATACAATCCCATAGTGCCACTACTTCTTTGTGTCAACCTCTTCCTCCTTGGCTGCTGTTTAGTTTCTCCGCTACCCCAAAGTAACCCAGAAGAGAGATTATTTAACATTGTCAATGATGATATTGTAGAGTTATCACAATCATCTACCTCAGCATATGTATTTCTATCGGTATTATTACCCGGCCCATGCTGCATTCCTTGACCTTCACAATGTTGCTCGGGTGTAGTCTGGTATACTCTACGTCTACGATTATTCATTTGTTTATTCCATAAATGTTGTAACATTTCATCTGGACTACTGTTATCAGTAGAATGAGCAGTATGATTATGATGAGCAGGAGGATTGTTGTAGATTGGTAGAGGGTTAGATTTAGGGCTTCTAATCGGAGAATTTTGAAATTGATATTGTTGTTGTGTATATCCTCCTCCCCGTAGACTTCTATCGCCAGTTACACTATTGGGGGATAGACTTTGATGATCATATTGAACAACAGGAGAATGTCTATTCGGAGAAAGTCTATTATGCGGTGACGATTGAGCATGTTGGTCATCTATTTGTTGCAAATGAAATCTTCCCCCGTATCCACTTCGAATACTAACACCGCAGACACTCGGGTCCGGCAAATGTTTCAACTGATTAACATCGGGTGGATCGGTTAGTATTTGGTCTATATTGCCAATAACTTGTTGTGTAGGTTGAGGATCTATTGAGCCTTTCCCATAATGTGCAAATTGTGGCGGATCCATTTTGCACATCTTATGTTGTGCTTATGACTGCCGCACTACAAATCTTCTACTTCAATTCAATATACAGCAGCAACACCTTATATCTAACCAATTGTATATCTTCAGTCTTTATCTATTTATTCACCAATTCTGAATAGAATTAGAATGATGATAAGCACAGATAAGCATGCTATTTTGCTTCATGAGAGCCTGTAAAGAAAGATTGGCATGCCTTTGTCCAAGTCGCAGTCGTATCTCAAATTTTCCTCTCCGTTTATTTTTTCGATTCGATGTGTTTGTTGTTGGTATTTGCAATGCCATTCGCTAATACACTGACGCGTTATCATTCAATCTCATTCAATACACCGCCTAGTTATAAAGAAACAATCAAATACAACATGAGTCGAAATAGAGGAGAGGAGGATACCACAACCTCTGAGGCCTCACCAACAGATGAATTTATAATAAATAGAATGAGAAATTCAATCCATTCATTTGGCGAACTGCCGAGGAATGAGTCATTGTGATGTATACCGGATGCGAACCTAAAATGTCCCAACGGGTATCCTTACGGGGGACAACAAGAAGATCTTATGTAGACACAAGCTGCTAATGGAATGGATAGATTTTCTATAAGGATGTGCTCCTATTTGAGTATAATAGTAGTATGTGGTAGATGGCAGTTTACATTATAACATTCACTTCAAGCGAGAGTCCAGTGTCTTCACGTTCCAAACTCAAACCTGCCTCTCGGTCTTCAATAGTATTGATCTTCATCAAAATCATCATCTTCATCATCATGTTTATTATTATCATCATTATCATCATCTTTATCTAATCTAACTGCTGCAAATATGAATTCTTCCTTATTCTCATTCTCATCATATCCTTTATAGCTACTTGGTATAGTTGGACATTCAATTGTAACAGACTTCTTATCTCTGATTGCTGTTAGAACTGCAGGGCCATTAGCCCATTTACACTTTTGTCCAGCCGCCTTGAGTTGTAACGAGCCAAGTTGAGCATTTATTGCTGTACCGTCTGTACCGTCAGAGTTACATGCAGGTCGAGCTTCTTGTTCATCAGGCCACGGGTATTCTTCATTAGGCGTCTTATTCCTGTTCAGTGGCTGCAAATCCTTGATTTTGCTAATACTGCCAATGTATGTTGGTTTGTCGTTTCCAGTTGGTGGCTTGAAGAGGTGTAATGTTGGTACCCAGTCTGAAATATCTGTCAAATCCATAGCCCGGGCGAGTGCTTCAGCATTTACAGGCAGAACCTTCAACATATCCTCAATGGAGTTATATGTATGTTTCTTAATCAATGCTTGTCTTCCAAATGCTGATATGGGTGTATCATATCGTAAATCCCCACCATTACCAAATATAAGTCCCTCAAACAGATCTTGTAGTTTTTGTTTCTTGAATGCATGAATAATATTGTCATCATTTTTATGTTCCTTTAGGAATTCTAATGCTGCACCACACACTATCATACAATCATCATCACTTGTGATATCCCCATCATTAGTCTTGGTGACGACTAATGTAAGAGCCGTTCGTTCATCAATTCCGGCCTTTGAATGATTTTGAATGAAGTGTTGAAGAAGACTACCCTCTCTGGCTCCAAATCCACCCGATGCGGTACCAAAGTCATTACCAAAGTAATTATAATCATCCCAACGCGTCAACGTCCAGGTGAGCCCTTTCCATTGAACTGACACAAGCTCACCATTACTATCGAAGAACTTATCTTGTGTAGGGAATGCAGTATTACCAAATTGAACCCCCTTACGTCGCAACAACTTTCCCATTGAAATCACACCCCTGCCCCTAAAGAGATCTACTTCCTTATCTTGCTCGTCATCATCATTCTCAATTGGGTATGATGCAGTATAAATGAAATCAGTACTAGCTCCTCTAAGACTGATTGCATTATTTACTTTTGGATAAAATGTGAAATTCCTGGCTGCAATCAACATGACCTTATCCATATCAAGTGGACTATTATCACCAATCAAATACTTAATCGCTGCAATAGGAGCAATTAATGCCTCGCAAAGGGCACGGAAGGTTGGTCCTTGGATCAAATGAGATCCAGCAGGTGACTCATGTACACGAACACCAGATGGGAGGACATCATTATCACTAAGAAAATCTTGAGCAATGTTTCCATAACCTAACACATCTGTAATATGTGCATGTTCAATAAGTTCACGGTTGCATTCTGCCACTTCTTTGGCTGAATCTTCCAATAGTCTTAGAAGCCTGGCATGGTCTTTATTTCCTTTCGATCCGGCCTTATTATCAAGAGGGTAGGGAGCAGCTTCCGTTAGCCATACTGTAGTTTGTGCGGCAGTAACGTGTGCAGTATCACTGTCAACACCAAAGTAACCATTAAAGGCGGTAGCTAACAAACGATAGTGAATGCTCTGCGTTGGACCAGTTGATATAGCATTTATGCCCCTCGACTCAAGAAATTCATTACCTACACGTAGTGGTCCAACCCGTTCTGCTCCCACCCCTTCTACAGGGAAGCTGTTTTGCATACCCATGCATAAGAAAGGCATTGCTGCCGATACTGTTTGGGCTCGAATGTAACGCGTCTTATCTCCAAATTCAGCCTCTGCACGTTGCTCAAGTTTAGAATCGTTCACAAATGAATAGCCTTCTAATATATTATTGTCGTTGAACTTGTGAAGATCCTTAGGAAGCTTACGGTGGTTACCACCATTGTATACATATCTGTACAGATTCATTTGAGGATCTTCCATAATAGATAGAAGTGTTTCCACTGATACTTCATTTGCTATACTTCCATTGGCCGAAGAAGAATCAATGTCCATACGAAGTTCATTGTTATTAGTAGAGGAATGAGATGCTGCCACTCCATTGGTAGAGGATGATACTACTGATGCCACTCCAGTAGACGATGGTAGCAGCTCAGTTATTGTACGCAGTGCACTATTGCCGTTACGTGCAAGAGCAGCTTCAATTTCACTGTCAGTCGGTGGAAACCTTGCTTCCTGTAATACACCACGAACTTGAATGAATGCCTCTGAACTAATAGAGGACGAATTAGACGTTACCACATTGGTAGAGGATGGTGCGACTGCTGCTACCGAATTTGATAATATCTCAGTGGCAGTGGTCGTAGACGATGACGATAATGATGACGACACTGAAGTTGATGATGTACTATTGGATTGTAATGATGATGATATATATGATGAAGTTGTTGTTGTATTGTTGACATTTGGTATTGTTGGGGTAGATGATGATGAAACAGGAAATTGTAATGATGTAGCATTGCTTGAGTTGTATGAATTATTATTATTATTGAATGAATTGTTTGACCCGTTGTTTGCTTCAATCCTCCTACAAGGAGAATCAACAGTAGGATGTAACTTCTTCTTTGCTCTAGCAGGAGAACTGGTTAGTTTCCGCTTGCCGTCGGGAGATCCATTTTCTCGATTCTCCTCATCTTGAGCAACTTGACTTTGTTGTTGTTTTTGTTGTTGATCTTTACCCCTCCCACCCACTAGATTATTCTCTTCATTTTTACTACTATTCCTTGTATTACATCTATTCGACGACGGCTTAGCTGCCGTCAATTGGGTTGCTGCTCCTTCCATCGCTGTCAACTCAGTAAATAGTTAGTTGTTGCGTTGCTCTGAAATTTGGCTCGTGAAACTGAAAGGGCGGTGAGGAGGATAAAGGGCGAATTTTGCCCGGCTGAAAGAAGCTTTCACTTTGTCCTTTTCTTGCTGCATAGGTACCATAATGTATGTAATAGTAGATTGCAATCAGATGCTCAACGATTGACCAACCTTGGGGACAACATGTTACTTACGAGTTCAACAACAACCATTCAATACTAACTCACATGACGGATACCACACACACGACCACACAAACACAATGTAATTCCAACTTGGTATTGGCTGCTTCTAATATGTTAAATTGTGCTGTTGATACAACTAACAATGATACTAATGATAACTTGTTAAATGCTGCTGATGATGATAGAAGTGGGGGTCTTTACGACGATGACGATTTTTTTGACAATCGACAGCAACAACAACAACAGTCCCAACAATATTTCAACAACAAAGAAATGATAAGCAGTACAACCGATATTGAAAGTCCAGCTATAAACAATACCAATACAGCAGTTGCAACTATACGAAGTCCATCATCACTTGCTAGTACACCAAGAACACCACGTAGTAATAAAAGTAATAGCAATAATACATCTCATATGTCACTTAACGATATCGAAAGCAACAATAACATAATAATATCATCAAAACCACAATCAATAATATCACCATTGGCCAATCCATCATTTCCAATATCAGTAGACGATGGTCCAATATCGCCATCATCTATTTCACGATCACAACGATCATTCGCAAGCGTCGCACCATCAATAACATCGACAAAAACATGGGATGATCACTATGCCGAAAACAATAATATAATTGATGGTGATCGATCGAATGATCATATAACATGGAATAATTTTAATAATACTCATAAGTCAGATGGCTTATTATATGATGAAGATAATGGTATTATGAAAGATGATATAACTAAAGGAAGAAGAAAGAGAAAATTAGTATGTATACTATTAGTATTAGTTTGTTTGGGTGCAATTGCAGCGGGTGGTGTTGCTTTACATCAAGCGCTTACAAATAATGGCAATGGTAGTAATAATAGTAATGCTAATTTAATATCAGATACGGAAGAAAAAGGAGGCAGTGGTGTGGCAGGACAAGATGGTGAGAATAAGAATGTAGTGCCAACTTATGAACCTACATTTTATCCAACAATAACTCAAGAGGAAGACGGCGAGAATAACGAGGATGTTATATCAACAGGTGCGCCAGTTCAATCTCCTACAATTAATAATGAAGAAGTAGCTGAGGATACAATTTGGACGGAAGATCAAGATACAAGTCCTGCTGATCAAGAAACAAATGAGCAAGCAGAATCAAGCCCTTCCTCATCAGAAGAAGAAAGTGGGGTTACAATCTGGACGGGAACCGAAACGGATACTATACATGATAGCGGTGCTTCTGAACAAGAAGTAAGTGATCAGGAAGAAGACACAGCCCCTAACAATAATGAAGATGAAGTTGTACCTGCCCCATTTCCTCTTGATACTCAAGAAGAAGATGAAGCAGGAAATGGACAACAAGAAGAATCAGTATCATCACCTTCAACAACAACGCCAGGTGTTGGATTTGGTGTTACTATTGAGGATGTGCTGACTCCATCACCCGTTAGTAGTACATCAGTACCCCCTCCTCCTCAACCCTCAACAGAACCTAATGAATCAAATGGTAGCAATACCAATAATCCACCACCATCTCCACCAGTTGCCACTACTTCAGTACCAACTCAAAGAATAACAAATAGTCCAATAATCAACCCAGTTACGACATCTATTCCTACAACTAAAAACCCCACACCCAACCCTACTCCACCTCCGTCGATACCTGTTAATAACAATTTGGATACCCTAGATGCTGTCGTTGCAAGTGATACAGCATTGAGCTTTAAAGATGCCTTCCTACAATCAGGTACACAAACACTTAATATACAATTAAAGACAGATCAATACGGTGAGGAAACTTCATGGACACTATATAAAGTTGATATAGATACCAATATGGAAACTAATATGATTGAATCTGTAGATGAGAATACATATGTAGCGAATGAACAAGTTAATCTTGATATTACTCTATCTCCTGGTAAGTATCGATTTACACTCCGGGATCAATTCGGAGATGGATTCTGTTGTTCCAACGGTAGTGACGGATGGTATCGAGTATACCTAGACAATGAAGAGATATTCCGAGGCGGTTGGTACCGACAGGAAATAAGTCATGATATACTAGTTGGATTTGATTGGGAATCAACAATGAATGAACGTGATAATGAATGGTTAATAGCGCATAATATCAGACGAGAAGATTGGCATCAACGTAATAATGGATTACCGGGATATGTACCATTAAAGTGGTCAACTGAATTAGCAAAGGATGCACAAAGTTGGGCAGATGAACTACTCGATGACTGTGATCAGGAAGGGATTGCACATGAAAGTGATGTCGAGGAGGGTGAGAATCTTGCAAAGAACTTTGGTAATGGAGGACAATGGGCTGGATTGTATCCTCCAGAGAATATACTCAAGCGATGGGTAGATGATGAAGAATTCTGGGGGTACCCAAGAAATGCACACTTGACACAGGCGCTGTGGAGAGCATCTCGATATGTCGGTTGTGGTGATTCGATTAGAACTAATAGTGAAGGCGTGACATGTCGTATGCAAGTATGTCGATATGTGAGAGCAGGGAATTGTGCCATGGGTAGCTTCCAGGCTAAGGAAGGGGACAACTGGATGGTAAGTTTGTAGCTTTGCTCTGTGTGTGCATATATCTGTTCATGTGTCGTGCATATCTTATGATTTCTTACCACTGTCTATCGATGCAGGTTCCAATGTTTGAAACTCATTCACAATGCGGACCGCAATGTCCAAGGGAAGGATGCTTTTAAAGTTAGAAAGTGGATGTGCTGTTAGTGAGCACAGAGAAAGGAAAATGGTGGCATTAGATGCTTATCATTGGAATAGTATGTGTTAATAAGTTAAGAAAGTATGTTAGAGCTACACCAGAGAACTACTACTAAGCACGCGTATAGAAGAGTACTGTTTGTAGATGGCAGAGATCTGGTTCAGATGGTGGAAATGTGACACTAACTCAAGAAGTTTTCACCCGAAAACAAAAGACGAAAAGATTTCATAACTCAACTCAGCGTGATTTGTGCAGTCTGCAGTTGCAACTAATGCCTGTGGATGCAATAATCCTTCAATAATATGCCAAAGCGTCAATCACAATCTTCTTCATCTACCGCCGGTTCACCGCCAAAGCGACGCTCACAAGATATGAATAGTAGTAGCAGAGATACAACCAACTCTACATCAACAAATCAGCCTAACTTTGATTCATCTTGTCCATACCAAATCCTCGGTGTACCGCGTAATGCTACAATTCAGCAGATTAAACTATCGTATAGAAAATTGGCATTGAAACATCACCCAGATAGACAATCGTCAGAAGCAGATAAGGATACTGCACATCATATCTTTTCGTCAATTGGTCACGCCTATGAAATACTATCTGATAGTAATAAAAGGCGAGAATACGATGAAGGATTACAACAAGAGCAGTATCAGCAGAGTAGAAGAGGATTTGGTCATGATCCATTTGATCATTTCTTTTCATCACCTTTTGGTTTTGGTTTTGGTTTTGGTGGCAATACACAAAGTAGTAGACGGAGATCAAATCAGCCTTCGGATTTTCATAATTTTACTGATCCTTTCCAATTATTTGAACAGTTCTTTGCAGATGAATTGGGACGTAATCAAAATAACAATAGTCATCGGCAACAACGGCAGCGGCAACAACATAGTGGCATGAGAAGTGATCCATTTGCATCAGATCCATTCTTCTCTGATCCCTTCTTTTCTGGCGGAATGATGGGAGGTTTTGGACAAAGTAGTATGAGTCAAATGATGAATAGTATGCACGGCAGTATGCATGGCAGTATGCACAATCAACAATTAATGGGAGGTGGCGGTGGGATGTCATCATCATCATTCTTCTCATCATCTAGCTCTTCTCGTCATGGCGGTGGTCAATCTGTTTCAACATCCACTCGAACGACTGTTGTCAATGGGGTACGACAAACAGTAACTGAGCGTACTATTACTCATCCCGATGGGAGAGTAGAACGACATGTAACAACAGATGGAGGTGATAATAATGGTGGTGGTAGACTTGCATCTTCAAATCATCCTGCTCTTGATTATGATAGAAGAAGTGGCCGTGGATAAGTAGGTAGTTGGTTGATATATGTATTAGTTATTTGATCTTCAAACACAAACTCCAATACATTATTACATTAAAGTTTTATGGGAATCTTCTCAATATAAGTACTCCCCTCATCACACATCAAACACATCATTACTCCTTTACTTCGTAGATACAGCTTCTCCTCCAACGGTTGAGAACAGCTCTTCGCCTACACCAGTCATCTTGAGGACATGCGAAATTAACGAATTAGGAGCAAACTCAATCTGCAATAGGTGCACTTTGAATGTAGGGGGGAGCATAGGTACAGGGACACCGTCACGATGTAAATTCCCACCCATCAAGGATGAATGAATTCTAGCACGGAAATTATCAGCGATAGACATAATCTCATCATTGCTGTGAGCGTTCCAATTGAAGATTCCAATTACGTTGACGCCATAAAGGATTGGGATCTTCATCCCAAAAGGAAAACCATTTTCTTTACACAACATGGTATATGCAGTACGATCTACATACGGTGACCTGCGATCTTGTTGTACTTGGGTTCCCGAGATTGTGAGAGAGATACTCAAGACATCAATTAATGCTATTGAAGTCATCTCTTTACCATCAACGTTGACGCACCATTTTGGATGGCCAACATCGTATTCTTCTACTTCTCCTTCATCTAGAGAAAAGGAGAACGAACCCTTGTTATGAGAGAAATCAACCTTCAAAAGTAGACTACGAATCTTCATTAGGGCTTCGTGCTGCAACTTGAGCCTCATGTTGTCATCCAACATCTTCTTATGATCTTCATCCCCTAGAGCGGCAATAGATACTTCACGCAACTCGTCAGAAGGGGATAATTCTCTAGATTCCGTGTGATCCAAATTTCCAAGAAGTCCAAGTGTTTCTTTTAGTGTATCCGACAGTTCCATGACAATTGAATTAGGTGTAAATGATCTGTTGTTGTTTTGCCGAGGACCCTCATCGTCGAATATAAAAGACGAGTAGTAACTTAAAGACCCTGGGTCTTCTCTAATAGCAATAATCTCTTCATTACTCAACCCAAGCAGCTCACAAACAATATGAGTGTGTTCTGAAATGTGAATAGTGATAGTAGTGGTGTCGTCTTCATTAACCTCTGGAATCAAAGAATCGCTGAGGCAATTTGATATACGATTGTATGTTTGTGGGAAGAGTCCTAGAGACCTACCTCCCAATGTAACCCCCACGCCACCATCAAGCATACTAAACTGTAGAGGAAACTCCTTGCTTGATAGAATGGGTATTACGAATACATCCTTTCCTGACGAAGTTGAAACCACTTTTCCATCGGACAACTTTAACCCAGAAATGGTTTGTTTTATACTTGGAGACAGCTGTATTACATCGTTTTGAGTGACACCTATTCGTTCCCCACCACCAACATACGCAACCACTTCCAATCTGCTGTATATGATTTAATAGAGGTTGAAGGCGCTCTACATCTTCCAGTAGACTTTTGTTCTCTATGCTGATCTCATTCAATAATACTGTACGGAAGACTGCGGCGGCAGGGTGCATCTCGGAGTCTTTCGAATTGGCTGGCATGGTTTGTCTATAATATAATGGTGTTTTGTGATTTGTTGCATCAAATAGTGGATGAACAGATTTGATATTTAACGGATTGCTTAGAACATCATGTTTGATATAATTGAAGATGCCTGTCCATGATTGACTTCTTCTGTCTTTTCAAAAGCAAGAACCTAGACAACAACTATGAGAAACTGCTTCATTGATATATCATATATGCTATTCTTATTTATTTATGCCTACCACGTCTTTTAAGTTGATTTGCAAGACGTTGATGGTTAAGCACAGTGGCAACAAGAGTATCAGAATCACCCAATCCATGCTTTCGATAAATGGATAGAGCCTTGTTCCAACTTTTAAGTGCACCAGAGAAGTCACCTTTGTTTCCTCTGACAACTCCGATATTCACAACAACCTGTGCAACTTCCATACTATCACTACCAAACTTGGATGATCGGATTCTCAAACAATCAGAGTATGCCTTCATTGCAGCGCCGTAGTCTCGGCGTTTTTCAAAGACAATGCCCATACCGAACAATGTCTCTGCAACATCTTCATGATTATTACCTAAATGTAACATTCGGATACGTAAGCTCTCATCAAATAACACCATTGCTTTGTCGACTGAGCCATCACGACCTTTCATGTTGGCAAGACGGTTGAGAATCTTTGCAACAAATAGCGAGTCTCGACCAAATAGTGACTTGTACAATCTCATTGCCTTTCTATATTGTTTCAAGGCTGTCGCTTCCTCACCCAGTCTGTCCTTGGCTGTAGCTAGACGGAATAATGTTTCTGCTTGACCTGAATAGATATCAGTACCCTTCTTTGACGATTTGACATCTTTCTCGGTTGGATCAGGTCCAATATGAGACTCGAAGATGTTTGAAGCAAGTTCCAAACTAATCACTGCCTTGGTCAGATCATTAGTCTTCTCATGAATCTCTCCTATACATGAATGGCACTGTGCAATCTTAACATCATTTGGATCTGTCAAGTGTCGTTGATACTCTTTCAAGGCGTCTGTGAAGAGTTGCATTGATCTCTGAGTATCTAATGCCATCTGCAAGGCAGTTCCAAGATCAAATAGTGCATCTGCAACCTTAAGCAGTGATGCCGTGTCTGTACCACGAGTTGCTTCCCGGATCTTGAGACAGTCAGAAAAGACTGTCACAGCCTGGTCATACTCAGATTGTCTGTTGTAGACATGACCTAGCCTTGCGAGGTTATCGGCAATCTCGGGGTCCATTGCATCAAGATGCTCTTGTCTTCCGGTTAGTGCTTCTTGGAGGCACTGAACTGCCATTTCATAATCTCCATTTCGTTCTGTGGGAAGAGGTGAGAGACATTGGTAAGAAACATAGGTACAATGGTACATCTCCTATGAAATACATACAACAACTTACCATGAATACAACCGAGATAATAGTTTGAATTTGCAACACTTAGATGCACATCACCAAGCTTTTCCTTGTGTACATCTCGTGCTCGTTCAAACTCAATGCTTGCTTCAGAATAATTCTTCCATTCATATAGAATAGTTCCCATACAATAATGTGAATCACCAGTCTTGATATCATCTTCTCCAAGTAGAGTTTGACGGAGAGCTAAAGCTTCTTTGACACAAGAGTAACCTCGTTCATACTCCTTAACCTTGACAAAGTGAATAGACATGCGTTGTAAGACATCTGCTACTGTTGGGTGTTTTGTACCGAAAATTTGCCTATATGTGGTGAGTGCAGATGCAAATGATGATGATGCACTTGTACTATCCCCTAACTGTGAGTAAATGTCTCCCATGAGTGTTAGTACATCGCCGCTTTCCTTCCCAGGTGCAGGGCCATCAATTTCTTTCCTTATACCTAGCCATTCTGAGAAACAGGCGAGAGCTTCAGTGAGTTGCTCACTCAAGCGCAGGCTCTCACCCTTTCCTCGAAGTGATAATGCAACCTCATTACTATTCTTCCCATTGACTTCGGTGTATATTTTCATAGCTTTGTCAAAGCAGAAAACAGATTTGTCAGCGTTTCCAATCACACTATGAAGTTCCCCCAACGAATGGAAGTTATCAGCTAACTGAGGATCAGTGTCGGTAAGCTTTGACTTTCTAATGCGCAACGATCCTTCCATGTACTTTAATGCTTTTGAATTATCACTCCGTGACTTGAAGACAAGTCCTAGACTATACATTGACTCAGCCACCAAGGGATCGTCTTGGCCAATCTGAACCGTGCGTATTCTAATGGATTCTTTAAATGCTTTCTCGGCTTCACCCCATAACTCTTGTTGGTATTGAATATTACCAATCTCATACATGATGGCAGCTGACTTGACATCCCCTCCTCCTGTCGCCTCCTTTCTTACAGCAAGAGCCTTTTCGTAAAAGTTTACCGTGTCGTTGTATCTGTGAAGGAGCTTGTTTGACTCGGCAACTTGTTCGAATGTATCAGCAACATCAAGATGATCTTCACCCAACCTTGCAGAAGTAATACGAAGGGCCTTTGTGAAGCACCGTATTGCCTTATCTGGAGTGCCCTTTGCATTCAAGGAGACACCAAGGTTGAAGAGTGTGTTTGCTACACTGAGATGTGAATCACCATGCTCGCCCTTGTATATACGCAATGCTTCCACATAGGCGTCGATGGCCTGTGAATGCTCCTTGTGAGCACCATGGAAGTTACCTTTTTGATGCAATAATCTTGCATACTTCATATGGTTAGTACCATATAATGCCGCTACAGCATTCGATGCCCCATCTAAGCAAGCCATTAGATTTGCATAATCCTTATCTGTATCACCAACATTGGGTATTTTAATCTTCAGTGCACTCTCAAAACATTTGAGAGCTTCATCAAACTTTTGTTTCCTCATCCAAATGATTCCAAGATTACGCTGGATTTCTGCAAGATCATCATCAATGTCGTCGGTGAGTGACTTTGCACGGTATGCTTCATCCAGACAGACAAAGGCATTCTCATTGTCATTCAATTTGACTAAACAGATACCAAGACTTTGAAGATACATCTCTGATCTTTCAATCCTAACAGCATTCTGAAAACAATTCAGCGCTTCCATTTGTGCACCAAGTTCTTGGGCGACGGCTCCGAGAGAATGCCAACAGAATGCTACATCAGTATGATCTTCACCAAGTTCTTGTATCAATGATTCGAGTGCTTCACCATGATATACTTGAGCGTTTTCATACTCCTTCATTTCGTAGTATGTAATACCAATGTTGTTCAGTATCTCAGCAATGGCAACCATTGATGCTCCTCTTGCTTTATGAATCTGTAATGATCCAATGTATGAATCAAGTGCTGATGAATAATTCTTTTGTTCTGTGTGCAGCACACCCAGACTGAATAATGTATCTGCCGTTTCACTACTGTTTGGATCTAACTTTTGAACAATGGATAGGGACTCTTCAAATCGTTCTTGGGCTAAATCTAAATCACCAACCTCACGGAGAAGGTTTCCAATGTAGAACAAGAGCTCGCCAATTTGTGGATGATCACTACCAAGGATCTGGCGTCTTATGCCAAGGCACTCTTCAAAGCTTTCAAGGGCCTGTCGATACTGACCCGATTGCTGTTGAAGTTGTCCAACTTGTAGTAAAGCATCAGCATCATCTATCCGAGCATGCTTTCTCCCCAGCCGACTATCCCTTGCCTTTATGGCATCAATGAGGAAATTAAGAGCATTCTTAATATTGCCACGCTTGTGATGCACTCTCCCTAGACACAGTAATGTTTCTTCTAGATCTGGATGACCATCAGCCAAGTGCAGCTTTCTAACTCTCAGTGCTTCTGTCAATTGTTCAAGTGTTTCATCTAACTGGTCTGCGGGTGCAATCTTCTCAAGGAGATAACCTGTTTGATGGAGATTCTCAGCAATAACCAAGTGGTCAGAACCATACTTTGTTTGAAAGATGAAATTTGAGAATCTGTAGCATTCCAAAGCCTCACTGTATTTCTCAATATTCAACAACACCTGACCATAGAACATTACATTTTCTGCAAAGCTGAGGAGATATCTATCCTTTGTCTGATGCTTCTTCTCTTCAAATCTAGATGTCAGATTCACAACATCTAGCTCTTCGGTCTCAAGTACCGACAGACCTAATTGCTCAGCCGCATGTTGACCTGCTTTGATGAACATACTACGAGCTTTTAATGTCTCTCCTCTGAATTGATGGATAATACCACATTCAAGTTGCAACTTTAGCTTGCCTTGTGGAATACACTTATTGAAGCACTGCATTGCGTTTTCAAATTCCCTCTTATCCATGTGTATGCGACCGATACACTCCAATGTACGGGCAGTGATGGCATTATCATCCCCTACAGTCATCCTCTGGATTTTCAGTGCTTCTTTGCAATACTTGGTAGCGTTATTCCAAGTTCCTCTCATTTGATTAATTGCCGCTAAGGAATACAGAGTTGATGCCGTGTTAAGATCTAATGCACCGAGTTTTGTCTTCCGTATGGCTAAAGCTCGTTCAAAGAGTGAAATAGCCTCGTCTAGTTCACATGTTGACATGAGAGTCATGGCAAGGCAGTGGCATGTATCAGCCACCTCTTCATTCTCCTCTTGAAAGTTAACCGTAGATAGTGAAAGAGATCTGTTGAGGCATTCGGCACTCTTTTGGAAGTCGTTGAGATCTCGATAACAGTTTCCAAGATTGTGAAGCGAGTTAGCGACACTCAAATGGTCATTACCATGAAGTTGTGACTGTATCATGATCGCCTCACGGTACATTAATACTGCATCTTCGTGTTTACTAATTTGTACATAACTGTTTGCAATTTTATAGCACAAGTCAGCTCGAACTTCGGATATTGGTCCGGTTTCATTATCTTCTAAATCAAGGAGGTTGGCATAACATTCAATAATGTCATCAATCTTCAAGTCTTCAGAATCTTGAGCGTTACTAATGTTCCATTCAAAGATTGATACAGCTTCGTTGTAGCTCTCGATTGATGGAGAAATCATGTTTTGATCAAAGAAGTATCCAGCTAAGTACTTGTGAGCTACTCCAAGTTCCCATGAATCACTAGAAAGACCACCAGATTGAATTGCCTCCCGGTAATACTATGGTATGGTGAAAAGCAGGTTAGAATTGTAAGGTGATATTCAAAGATATACAATGGAAAGATAAAACATCCTGATAACCTACCTCCATCGCTTGACGTTTGTCTTTCACTTTGGCATAAGCCGAGGCAAGATCAATAACTGACATGGCATACTCCTCATCAGCTCTACCATAATGTTTCATCTTCCTCTCCATTGAGTCGCTGAAATAGTTTACGGCCTCATCATATCGTTTGAGTTCAAACAAACTGCTACCGATAAACGCCATTAGAATACAAATATCTTCGTCATCGTCTTCAAGTGCCGTCTTCTTGATTGCTAGAGCCCTTTCAAAGGAATGAATGGCATCTTCATGTGCATCAATCTTTTGCTGAACAATTCCTATACTCTCATAGGTGTTTGCACATTCAATGTGTAGGTTACCTAACAAGTTCGTTCTTATTTCTAGACACTCCTTGAATTTGTCTAGTGATGATGTGTAATCATTCATTTCACAGAAACAAATGCCAAGTCGGAATAATGCTTGAGCAACATCTAGATTGTTGGAGCCATGAGTCGAAATCATAATATCCAATGCTTGCAATAAATGTTCCTTTGCTAGGTCAAACTCTCCCCGTTCTTGATATGAACTACCCAGAAGTAGCTCAGCCTTTGATATTTCTTCATTGTCAGTGGATCCGAACTTTCGAAAGACACGCAAGTTCTCAGCTAGACAATCAATTGCTTCCTCAAACTCGTCCCTTTTGAAGTGAACCTGGCCAAGACAATACAAAGTCCCTGCAACATCAATATTTTCTGTCCCAAAGCATTGTACCCTCGCCTGGAGAGCATCCTTGAAATGATTAAGTGCTGATTCTAAATCTCCCAACTCAATATAAATTGTCCCAAGGAAGTGCTGAGAAGCAGCAGTTTCAGAGTGACTAGTCCCGAGAGTTGCAACCTTGATATCAACAGCCTCAATCATATGATCTAAAGCGGTCATAAAGTCTCTTTGTTTCATATAAATCAAAGCAGCGTTGTGTAAACTGAAAGCCAAGTTGACATTCTTCTCATAGTCAATATTACTCTTGAAGATATTGATACTTTGAAGGTAATAGTCAAGAGCACCGTCATCATCTGATAATGCTTCTTTGATGACACCCAGCTTGTGCACACACATGGCAATATCAGGATGACCATTACCTAGAATATCGTTGAAGATTCGACGCCCTCTCTGGAAGTATCTCTCAGCAGTATTATACTGCTTTTGATCAAGGTAAAGCTGTCCCATGTTTACAAGTGCCCTTCCAGTCTCAACACTATTACTGCCTAGTCGTTCAGTCTTGAGACGTAGAGCCTCGGCAGAGAAGGCCATAGCACGGTCTAGGTTGCTCATAGCTGACAAGCCTGCTCCTATATTATTCTTGGTGTTTGCAACCATCAATTCATCTCCAAGATCTGTTCGAATTACCAAACTTTGGTTGTAGCAGTCCAAGGCTTGATTAAAGTCAGACACATTCCGTAACAAGTTGCCCATAGTGTTCAAGGCGTTTGAAAGCTCACGATCATCTCCTTGGAAAGCTTTCAGAATCTGAATTGACTGTCTTAAACATGATAGACCCTTGTCTTGATCTCCCAACTTTTCATATACTGTACCCATTTGATGCAACGTCTTACCACGTGCAGCTTCATCCACGACATGATCCATGTCATTCTCAGTTCTGAGCACAGAGAGGGCTTTCTTCAACCACTTGGATGCACTGTCATACTCACCAATCTTTGTCATGGCAACACCCATCAAGTACATGGTTGAATGTAATTCTGGTGAATCTTCTCCTAAAGCTTCCTTTGTGATGTCATAACTCTCACGCAGACATTCGAGCGACTCGTCAGGTATATCTTGTTCGAGGTAAATATTTCCCATATTGAACAACAGGTCAGCAATACGAAGTTCATCGTTATTAGTCTCCCGTTGGGTCTGTAGAACTTCAGTGAAGCAACTCATGGCATCAATATAATTGGAAAATGTGGCATGGAGATTTCCCATCCGATGTAGTACGTCACCTATCTCATCACGGAGCTCGGCTCTAATGTTTTTATCTCTCTCGATACTTAGTACTTGCCGCAAAATAGCCAACATCTCTGAATAATACAACAAGAGTCGCTTGTTGGGATCTATCTTGTCAGTAAATGTAGCTGCATCTCTATGCCGTTCATTGTATTCTTCAAGAAATGATACCGACGAGCGATAATGTTCCAGTACCTCAAATATATCTCCATCTAAGCGCTGTATAGTATGAGCGATTTCACGATGAAGCAAACCCTTCTTTTCCTTCATGGCTGATCCCTCACGATATTCCAATACACGCATAGCCTTGTCATAACACTGCATGGACTTTTCATAAACAGAATTCTTGGCAAAGGCCTTACCCATCCCAACTAGTGTATCAGCAACATCTATACTATCCTTGCCAAAGAATGCTAGATATGTTCGAAGTGACTGTGAGTAGTACTCGATAGCTCTGTCGTAGTTCCCAATACCGTAGAAAGTCTTTGCCAAAGCGAGGTGTATCAAAGCATTATTCAATCCCTTTTGCTTTGTACTCTTACACTGGCTTCGAATTCGTAGTGCCTCCTCATTACACTTGATTGAGTCCCCACTATTGTTAGTAGCCATGTGAATACTTGCCATGTGGTACAATACGCGAGCTGCCCAAAGATTGATAGCCTCCAATTCCATTGACAACTTGCCTTCTAAATCAATATCTTGCTTGGTCTTCAAATCATTAATCCTCATCAACCTTCGCTTTCCCTCACTCCGAAAAAGAGTAAGAGCATTATCATAGTGTGAGCTGGCTTCATCATACTTTGAACGTGTTTCGTCCACACGACCGAGGTAAAAGAGACAGTGTGCCTCCATAAGTATCGAGTCTTTTTGTTCATTTGACAGCTTGGAGTCATCAATTGGCTTAGTGTATGTGTTTGAAACTGCCTTCCGTACGTCAAGTGCAGAATTGAATGCTTTTGATGCTTTGCCAATCTCAGATTCCATCTTGGTAGCATCATTCTTCAATGCGAGTGCACGGTTAAGGTGAGCAACACCCATACTTTGATATGTGTCTGCAATAAAGAGACTATCATGGCCTAGTAATAACTTTCGAATCTTTAGACTTTCAGCGAAGAAACCAATAGCTTCATCGACAAACTTGAGGGTATCAGAATCATCTGATTGGTAGTACAATGAGATTTTCTTCAGGCACATATCTCCTAGATATTGTAAAGTTACTGCAATCTCAAGCTCGTTGGGCGTTTCGTCGTTCTTTCGTATAGATAACGACTCTTTGAATGACTTGTAGGCAAACTCATCATCGTTGTCATTATTCTTCTCCTCAGTTGAAATGACCATGCAAATGTTCCTAGCCTTCATGTATAAAATAGCAAGGTCTTGAATTGATTCACTTGATGTAACATGCTGCTTCCCAAAGAACACTTGTGATATTCGTATCGACTCAGAGTAACATGCAATGGCGTCATCTTTGGATGACAGACCCTCTTTTGATGAAGAAGATAGATAAACTGCTCTATGAGCATTACCCAAGTTGTGAAGAATATTCATAACAATGGCATGATCTTTGCTACCGAGCTGTGCCACTGTGAGGGCTTCTGCTTCTTTGTAAGATTTGATAGCGTCTCTATACCTTTCCATCTTCATTTGGAGATTACCCATTCGAAAGAGTACATCCTCTTTAGTCAACATGTCGTCATCAACTTCTGACTCTTCGTCCTCCATAAAGTCAAACTCCTCCTCATCCCATCCGCTAGAAGATTTCTTCTTGTTTTTCTTCTGCAGACCTTTGTTTTCAATAAGCTGAAGCATTGCCAAGTAGCACTCCATATTACTCTTGTCACAAGCCTTTGTTTCAAAGGCTTCTAAAGAAGATTCGGTATCGACTATTGATATAGAGCCAAATGTGCTTGTAACTGATTCGCGCATTCCTATTGCTCGTTCAAAACACTGCAAGCTGAAACTGTCTGAGCCCCCCTTCATGTTTAATCGACCAGAACGTTCATTAGCATCACTTAGTATCATTGAGGTAGTAATGGAAGACACCTCTTCCCAACAGCACCGTGAATTGAATGAAGGTACCGAGGGAGGTTTCCCCTTTGAGAACTCAGTTCTTGCATCATGAATCTCTTTAAGCATACGAGCTGTATCTTCAAAGCATTTCATAGCCTTATCTGATTTACCTTGTTGAATACGAGTCTGACCAAGACGGTGAAGTGCACATGCAAAGCCACTTTTCCGAATCATGTCAAGTTCTTTGCGTTGAAGCTCATGTTGGGATGCCTTTCTTTTATCCGACTTGCCATTTTCCATGTTTACATTGCTTTCACTAGATAGAATGGGATGGGTGGATATGGAGTTGAACAGCTTGATGCCTTCTTTGAACTTGGATGCAGCAGTTTCGAAGTTTCCTAATTCTTGTTCGACATACCCAATCCTCAGGTTTAAGAATGCAATGTCAAGTTGAAGCACAGCCTCTTCAAGATTGCCCTTTGACTTCTGGTCGGGTTCGCTAAACCGCGGATTAAGTAAAGCTTGAGCCTTGAGAAACAACGTCTTTGCATAGTCAACACCATTAGTACGTGTGCAAAGAACACCAATCAAGAATATTAACTGTACATAATCTTTGCCAAGACTGTCTGTAGTTGATGGAATACCCGGTACCAAATCTAAAATACTGAATATATTGTCTGGAACTTGAAACATCATTGACTCTGATTTGAGAATATCCTTGTTGAAAGCTAGCATATCTCTTATTTCACTCGCAGATTCAGTATTACCCCCACTTTGTGAAATAAACAAGCCATTGATGAGAAGTGATTCCCAACAGTATGAAAGTGCTGCTTTATAAGAGCGTGAGCGGAACTCTACTCTTCCAACGGCAAGCAGGTCTTTTGCTAATGCTGCCAATTGATCCGATGATACATCTATAGAAACTCTGAGGGTGTCATCTTTGTCTTTATCCATAGCAAGATTTTGAGAATCTTCTCCCTTTTTGTTAACACTTGAAAAGATATCAGCATCGCTCGTTGTAGTGTCGTTTGTGGTAGTATTAGCGGCATAACATAACTTTCTTCTTGAATGGATTGCCTTCAATATACACTCTTTACCTTTGCGTTCCAATGGCGGCACACGAGCCAGTATTAATGCAGGATCTTCCTCCTTCTTGTTCTCAGTCTCGGAGAATAATGTCAAGTGACATTGCCAATTGTAAGATCGACAAAGTTTCGAAGCTTGCTTGAGATATACCTGACCCATTTGAGACTGTACTTCAATCGTAAATGAGTTCAACTCTGTTGACGAGGGTTCTTGACTTGTCTGCGAGGCGTTTAAGATTTCCTGGAAACAAGCCACAGACGAGTCGTATTCTCCAAGCTCGGAAAGCGAGTTACCCAAACACTGTAGAGTGATAAACTTCTGTTGATGTTCAATACTCAAATTAGAATTCTCAGCTTGCTCTTTATCATCTCTTTTCTTTAATATAGCTAGACATTGTCGGAAGCAGCTCGCCGATTCTCTCCACTGTCCTAGTTCAACATGTATGGCACCCATATTGTGTAATGCGTTGCTTACCATTGTATGAAATCGTCCAACATGTCGAATGTACAATGATAATGATTCCCTGTATGCCATTAGTGACTTGTCATACTCAGAAAGCTTAGAATCATGACAATATCCTAGGCAATTCAGCGTGTCAGCAAGATGCAGCTCTGCAGAGATTTTAGCCTCCCTGATCTCTTGCAGCTCATCATTAGGCATATCTCGCGCTTCAGACATGTCACGGAAGGTATTATACGCTTCTCTTTCTTGTTGTTGAGCAGCTCCATCCGTACCACGTCTGCGTCGATCATGTTCTGTATCTTTCATGGCATTTGATAGGGCACTTTTCTCAGCCTTTGAAAGTACATAAATGGCTGCCTTGTAAGCATCTAAAGCATCTTTATAAGCTTTAACCTCCAGTGCAACTGCATTGATTGAGCCATGTTCATCCTTTATTTCTCCATTTTGCACTAGAACTTCGTTATTAGAGACTTTGTCCTTTTGATCCTTGCCACTATCTCTTTGTCGTCGACCAAGACACACACCTAGATGATGGAGGGCACGACCTGTTTCCAAACAATTGGCGACAATATTGGCATAGTTGTGTATTGAGACATATGACTTTTTGCCACCGTTCTTGCTCGTTGAGCCTTCAACATTCTTGATTTTGCTTTCTTCATATCCAGTTCCAATTAGTATTGTTTGTAGATGAGAATGAAGTGATGATACAATCAATGCCACAAACGTTTCGTAACTACTTTCGTCTCCTAGCATGTCATCTAAAGCTTTGGAATCTTCGTATTCATCCTCACTCTTGTATTTGACAAGGTTGCTATGACAATCAAATGTACTTTGCCAGTTGGAGAGATGAGTTATTGTGGCATCGTATGGGCCTTGTAGTTCAAATCGTTTTGTGAGGTATAACTTGTCAAATAGCAAATCAGTCAAGTCTTTGTAATTCACTTGCAACTTGGTTATAGATGGTGGGTCAATTATTGCCGTCTTGGAAGAAATATGACTACTACTGGCAACCCCTTTTACTCTTTGAGAAGCAAAAGCCCTCAACAAAAAGATGGGCGAGTACCGCAGAGAATACAGTTGAGCCATTGGTTGGTCAGTTTGTTCGACAGGTTCATTTTTGAATTGCACTAGAGTTGAAGGCTCTGAAGTAATGATTTGATCTTGTGGTTCTTTGTTATCCTCTTGATCTTGTCCTTCATTTTTAGTATCAGATGGATTAGTGATTGACTTGATGTTTGATAGAAGAACTTTGCAAATCATAGAACTTTCCCAATATGAGTTGTTTGTGACTTCCCCATCTTCTGCTGATACAGCCTTGTTCAAGATTCCCTTAATGACATTAGTACGGATTCTTATTTCATGCTCCTTTGTCTCTAAAATATCTGCCTGAGCAGTCATTTGAGCATTCTTCTGGTCTTCTTCATACATTTCTCCATAGAGATACTCTTCTAACTCTGCCTGAGCATCGTTATGAGATTTGGTTGCACCCTTGTTCAATCTCTTTCTACTTTTCTTAGTAGCACTACCAATCTTCGTTGATTCCTTCATAGTAATGACTTGATACCTCCTGAAAATGTTCAGACCGTCATCAACAAGGATGGAGGTTATTATATAAGCTCTTTTCTCTATACTGGTAGTCGCCTCTATCTTTTCAACCTCTGGAAACAATGAAGCATCGACCATTTTTATCACTTCTAAAAATAGATCACGAGCTGTAGCCATT
>Ga0214477_100490_pt1 | contig 27301 bp, 25 predicted proteins | sample M1_20Mar14CPVII9_FD_165058 | JGI IMG/M metagenome (GOLD analysis project Ga0214477, IMG submission 165058) | Marine eukaryotic communities from Monterey Bay, California, United States - M1_20Mar14CPVII9sort6BwellC16 | ecosystem: Environmental > Aquatic > Marine > Unclassified | place: USA...
AGAACCTACATGATTACATACCCCCACTTGAAGGCCAAACACCACCTGGGAGCCGGCAGAAAATCACAAAAAATCAGGATCTGAGGCATGAAACCCGCCAATACATGGCTGTAAAAGAGTGATGGATGGACTTAGAAATATGCTGACAGTGTTCATCACCTTGTAATACATGTATACAATGCCAAACAACCACTATTGTAGCACCTACATGATTTCATACCATGGAAAGGTCAATGTCCTATGATTTTTCGGTTTCTCCCTAAGGATTTTCAAGTTCATAAGTTACGCAGTACTCAGCCTCACAAATCGAATTCTTCCACAAACGCTGTAGTTAATATACTGCATATAACTCGTCTACACACTGTATTATCCATATAATCTATATAACCATCATGGCAATAAATCATCGTAAGAAGAAGTCAAAGGTATTTTCATCTAGAAAGGAACAACAACATTCATCATCATCAGACGAATTATATCAGGTTGAAAAAATTATTGTCAATAAATTAGATAAGGATGGTGTAACGGTACTATATAAAACAAGATGGAAGGGATATGCTGCCGCCGATGATACATGGGAACCTACCGAGAATGTTGCTAGTACTGGTGTGAGTTATAATTTGTATTTTTTGTGTGTGTGTCATGTTATCAGCTATCTGTTATAATTATAGTTATTTTATCAGTGTCGTGCATGCAATGTATTGTTATGTATATATGTGACGCGGTTTGTATTGGTGGGCGTGTAGACAATTGTGACATGGCTATATTTAATGGGTAAATAGGGCAGATTATGATTGATGCATATCATATGCATATTCTATTTTTTTTATGAACACTACGCATTATATCTCACATACAATTTGCTTATCCCACACATTATTATTATACAGCATGTGGATAGATATTTACGCTTGAAACGTCAAAAGACACTCAATACAAAAACACCCGGTGTTGCAATAATTGAATATGAAGATGGTGAAACTGAAATGGTCAATCTTCGAATTGAAACATTTCGTAACTACCGAGAAGATGACGAAGAGAAACAACGAAATGATAATGACAGTGATACAAATAACAACAGACAAGTTAACAACTTTGATTTAATAACAAAAGGTGAAATGATTGAAATATTATGGCCATTGGTTGATATGTATTTCCCATGCAAGATTGTTAGTTATACAAAGTTGTTGAAAGGGGATAGTAGTAAAAAGCGAAGTAGAAAGACCGTTGACGAAGTAAAAGAAGATGATGATAGTAAAATAGAGAGTATACCAAAGAAGAAGAAACATACTTGGGTTGATAAGAAGATGGAAGCTAAATCACAGCAATTGAAATCATCAGATGAAGAAGAGCGGATTAGTAGTGATTTGTTTAGTGAATCGGGGAATGACCGGGATTCTGTTCGGAATAATATATCTGATGAGTCAATTGATAATTATGATTCAGATAGACTAGTGGATAGGCTGAATCATGATAATCCATTATTTGATGATGAACCGAAAGATGATTCTTCAGATAATGACGATGACGAAGAAGAAAGCGATCCAGATAGTGATAATGAAGGAGGCCATGCTGACTCAAATAAACAACCACATCCAATTTCGCATGGCAACAATCAAGTACGAAAGTTGACGTTTGAAGAACAGTGGCGGCTCAAATTGCAACGTACGCAAGAAATGAATAGAGATTTAGATAAGAGCCAAATGTCGAGTCTGATGGCTCGGCAACTATAGTTAGGACATGGGCAAATGAAAATGGTCAAGAAGTTAGGGAAGTTTTATAGGATTGTGACATTAGTTTGAAGTGTAAGTACTTTTAGAAGAAGTGGGAACAGCTATATGTATTGCAGCGGGGGTTCCACGACATGTTCATATCAGTTCAGTTATTGTGCTCATCAGCAAAGAATGATATTATAGATTAGCAGCTGTACTTAAGAAACAATTATTCAACTATTACCCAACCCCCTTCTTAGCCATATATACACCGAATAGACACCTTGATAACCTTATATTTGTATAGACAAAATATACGCTGCCGATAATAACATAAGCGCCATGATGAAACATAAAACATATATACATCTCAACACGAGTTACTATCCTACTCGTGTAGATGCATTGAGCTCATCAAGCTCTTCATTCCAACCCAATAATGTACATAATGTTCGGATACTTTCATCACAGTCTCCAGGATGGAAAATATCGGTTTGATCTCTTTGATAACTCTTCCTTCTCGTCTTGGTACCATTTCTACTGAGAAAGGTGCCGACCAACTCCCTATTAAGTAGGACACGGGGACAAGATTTGCCTACCCACTCCGGTAGATTGTTTACTGGACCAACCATCAGCGATGTTCCCATCACCAAACACAAGTCTGCTTTCTTTGTATCTTTCTTGATCAGCTGATAATATCTATCGGGCAATTGTTCTCCAAAGAAGACAATGTCAGGCTTGACATATCCCTCGCAATGTTTACATATTGGAACTTGCTTCTCTTCTACAATAATCCGTTTGCATTCTTCACCATCAAATGGTTTCTTACACTTAATGCATGATGCTGTGCGAAAGTGTCCATGGCACTCAATCATCTTCTCCTCTGATACACCAGCTATTACATCTAAACAGTCAATATTCTGTGTATAGTTTCTTAAGAGTAATCCCTTTTTTTCAAGCAGTGCAATGAATGAATGAGTAGGGGTTGGGCTGTGCTTTAGCCCAGGCCATAATTCGCTTGCCAATTGAATGAATGGATCTGGATTATTCTTGTAGAACGATACATCGAACACTGCCTCGGGATATGGTAGATTATACTTTGCCAAATTGTCATACAAGCCCGTGCCAGGTGTCCTAAAATCTGGTATACCCGCGTTACAAGAAACTCCCGCACCCGTTAATACAATTATATTCTTATACTTGTTGGAGGATATTAAATCAGCTATTCTTTTAATAGATTCGGGTGCAGTTAGTTCGGTTAGAGTCGGTTTGGATGGTGCTATTGATACACCTTCCAATCCCTCTGTTAAATCTGTAATATCCTCATTACTATCCTTTTTATTATCATCCGTTGATGTGGTAGGTTTATCATCTAATTTATGATCATTCCCCCCCTCGGAACTAATACTATTATTATCACTACTATCATCATCATCTGACGCTTCAGAAGATTGACGCCTATGGACATCATTATCATTCTTATTTCCCATTTTATAAATATATGTCAATACGATATAAATAGAGCAGCTTGCTGTCCAAATCAATTAGAACAATATTCTGATTGATTGAGTTATATCTACGAGACTTTGTCAAACGATATAAAGAGCAGCTCGCTACTATTATCAATAGAGGTATTAAAGAAGCAGATACAATATTATGGTATGTGTGATGTGTGTGTAGTGTGTGAGCTGTCTTCAGCACTCCAACTTCCAACCACTCACTATATCGGTTTTCTGGTGAACTCCCTTTTACCTTAGTTTTCTCTACCCAATATATGTTTCTATATGCTATGTATACCACTCAATATATCATACTCAAATCTCAACTCAATTGTAAAAAAATTGATGGAATGAACTTTTATTTTTAGCGATCGAACGAAACTCATTCTCTCTAGGCACCCCTAAAGCCACTATCGTACTACTTCCATCTCTACATTAGGCGGCCGTTATTACTATGGACAGTATTGCATCCTATTTCTATGCAAGTATATGCATATGGATATTGTCGTACAGTATGATATGTTTTTCATTCATCGATCTTTTTGCAATTCTACCTCTTGCTTCTGCCTTCAATTTCAACATCCAAACGTCATCATATTATGCTACCTTTCGACAACAGATATACAGTCCTACTGATAGAAACATATATAATAACAGACAGCAGATATATACTCCATTATTATCCAGTTCTTTACCAACACCAATAGAACCCCAAGAGCAAACGTTACAAGATTATCTACCTCCGACACATCCATTACACGATGTTCTCATAGCCACCTCCGATGCTTGCATACCTAAACCATTGGAAAAGGTCGAAGGAAGTAGTAAACCTACAGAATTCAGATATGAATGGGGAACATGGTGTTCCAAAGACAAGTTAGATACTGTTAGTAAGTTGTTAAGTGAAATTAGATTAATCACTGGTGCATATGAAGATTTGATGGATGGCAAGGGGGAAGTTGTAGAACAACAAATTGCAACACTTGATGGAAACAATGATGAAGAAGTGGATAAATCAGGTGTTAAAGAAATCGGTAGGAGAATAAGATTATCATCAAGCAAATTCTATGATGTTATATTGTATATACTGCCAAAGGGTGCACGATGTGAGTTTATGTGTGCATAATATGATGTGTGCATATGATGTGTGCATATATGTTTGATTATAAAAGCATACATATCATATGTATGCACACTAAATGTTTTTGTCATGATCATCTAATCTACTCTTTTCTAATATCAAATCTATTAACATCTCCCTTCCCTACAACACATAACAAACATAAAGATCAACATAAATGGCCAGAGGGAAGTTGGACCTTCTGTCAAGCACTCACAGGATTGACGGAGATTGCACAACTTAGAGGACCAGATAGGGATGGATTTTATACAAAGATGAGACCTCGAGATTTACGAGGAGGTAGTGATGGTTCAGGATTCTTGGGTTCTGGTGATAGTGGCAAGTCGGAAAGATATAGCTCCAGTGGAGAAGAATGTGTTCGCTACCTAGGCGGTCCAATAAGAAGCTACACGGGCAAGGCAATGGCATCTACATTATTAGAAGTGGTTGTGCGCCCTCCGATTGATGTGAATATAGAAACAGCAGGGGAGATTGAAGAAATGGATTGGAAATATATAGAAAGTATACTCACCAGAGTAGTTGCATCAGAAAAGACCGACGAAGAGTTAAAAGAGGATGATTGTGATGAAGAAATAGAGGTAACTGACGCAAGTAAGGAGACAACAATGTCAGATAGCAACGATTCCAACGATCTTTCACTCAACAAAAAGATGGGTATGGAGTTTGAGAACGTTGGAGGATTAGATAAGCAGCTTGATGATATCGCACGAAGAGTGTTGGCATCTAGAGCCAATCCACAGGCAGCTCGTCGTCTAGGTGTGGGTCATGTGCGAGGAATCTTATTGTCGGGTCCTCCCGGTTGCGGGAAAACTCTACTAGCTAGGGAGTTATCTAGAATACTTGGTGCCAGAGAACCACAGATTGTCAATGGTCCCGAAATACTAGACAAGTTCATTGGAGAAGCAGAGAGACGTGTGAGAGAGTTATTCGCTCCAGCCGAGAGGGAGTACGAGGAAGTAGGCGATGCCTCTGCTCTTCACATTATCATCCTTGATGAAATGGACGCTATAGCAAGAAAAAGAGGTAGCATGACATCAGATACGACTGGAGTGAGAGATTCTGTTGTAAATCAGTTGCTGGCAAAGATAGACGGTGTGAAAGAAGCCAACAATATTCTCGTCGTTGGACTAACGAACAGACCAGAGCTACTAGATCCTGCATTACTTCGACCGGGACGATTAGAAGTGCAGCTACGAGTTGAGTTACCGGATAGAAAAGGTAGGAGAGATATCTTATCAATTCATACCAGAAAAATGAGAGAAGATAAAGCTCTATCAGAAGATGCGATTGAACTGTTGGACGACTTGAGCGATGAAGGAATAGGTGCACGAACAGGAAAGTCCTTTATCATGTGAATCCAATGTGTTCAATAAAGACTCGATGATCTGGCGGCTTCATTTGACCTTAGTCTGCCTTGATTTGATTGCCTTTAAACCACATGTACTAACATATATTACAATCACCTCTCTTTCAACTGTGACAACGCGCATCTTCCAGAACACTTTAGTGGCGCTGAACTGGCTGGGCTAGTCAGATCTGCAGCTTCATACGCATTGGCTCGAGCAGTAGAAGCCGGGCTAGATGACAATGATGACGAATCTAGTGGAATGGTGATGGCTAAAGATTTAGAACTGGCACTGAAGGAAGTGAGGCCGGCATTAGGAACACAAGATGAAGTACTCAAAATGAGATATCCCTACGGTATTAGCGACTGTTCATCATCAATGAAGAGAGTCAAGCGTGATCTAACTCGGTTTACTACCCCTATCAAGTCAACAACGCCGAGACTACATTCGATGCTACTAGTTGGGGCAAGCGGTGGGATGTCTTTAGGTGGAACAGGAGTAACTGCTCTAGCTTGTCGTCATGCAGCTGCAGAATCGTCTATCAATGGTCATTCAGATTTTGTCCGATTTATAAGTGCACTTGACATCTTAACTGCCGAAGGTGGCGGTGGAGATGAAGCTAGAGCTGCAGCTCTTGTAGAACGCTTCGCAGAGGCTAGAGAAATGTCAAACTCATTGCTAGTGTTGGATGATATAGACCAGATTGCTGCAGGCAACGGACAAGGGGGATATAGTTCCATTATGTTGTCCACTCTTCGAGCTTTGATTAGAACACCACCCCCAAGTTCTGCAGTTGCCAAAGCTGGCGGACAATCAAAGGGATCTAGCTCCAAAACTTTACATATCATAGCTACAAAATCAAGATCGGATGCTGCATGTTCAGTACTGAATGAGATATTTGAAGAAACTATAGGTAAGAGGAGATCATTATTATGCTCACTGTTGATGTATCTTGTGTTTGTCATTACTCATCTATTCCTTTTTTATTTAGTGGTCCCGTTGCTCTCAGATGCCGACTCAGTACGACTACTTCTTCATGATTGCCTCGGAGATCAAGTTGCAGATGCGTCATCCTTATCAGAGTCAATAATCAATAGACTAGGTAATGTGGGGGTCAAGACTGCACTAAGACTAGCAGAGCGTGCTGTCTTTACTGCATCAGACGAAACCAAATCATCTCAGCTATTAGCAATGGAGGGCATATTAGAGGATTTGGCCGGGGATGATGCCCTAGCATCAAAAGTATGTGAAGTTATATAACGATGAACAGAACAGATACGGTCTACAATTAATAGATTAGATTATACTTTTGGCATCACAAAATATTGCACTGTTTATATTTAATTGAATAAGTGCAATAACAATATTATGTATACTTGCACGTCTATCTTACAATTTTGATTCAAGGGAGACTAGTTTCTTCTTCTTGACCGAAACATATTAACATAGATATCCATATACGAAATACCCTCTCTCCATTAAGTTTGAAGGGGAGTTACTTATAATCTTTCCTGAAGAAACACTAGCATAAATTCTAGGTCGCCCTTAACATTGCTCCTTTTCAACATTCATGACTTGGTACATCACCTCCATTCCCAACATTGTTCTCCTCCCTTTGTGGAATCTTCTGTTTCGTTGCATACTTTCCAGCATTAGCATCCCAATCAGCTAAGTTACATATTGGTATATCATGTAAATCTGTCTTTCGTTCACGAAGTGCTCTCCAATCATTTGGCACCTCCCATCCAGTAATTTTACAAATCATCGCAACTGCTTTATCTTCAAGAGCTCGAGAAACGTCATCCTTTGTTGGATAATATCCATCTGCTGTAAACGTGTATACTTCCTCTTCTCCTACATTTAAACTTTCTTGAAAATTTTCCACACTTCCAAGATGGGGTGCGAAGTTGTCACCCAATCTGCTTCTATTTCCCATCCAATCTTTTGCCTTCTTATGTGCAGTCTCCTGTTCTGCCTTTGGATTTCCATTTAACCATGGTACCAAACAGGTAAATACAATAAATCCAGCGGCAACACGTCCAGTTCGTTTATCATACTTTTTGGGTAGGAAACAATACGGTGCCGAATAATGATTTGAATTTGGTGTTAATATAATATCCTTGGGCACTTCTCCACCATTTAAGAAGTATGAGAAGACTGCAAGATATTCATCATGTGCAGCAAATACACTACTTAAACTATCAGGTTTGTCGACGTAAAATGCTAGTGCCATCTTTCTTTTGTTGATTGTGATTTTTAGATGAGTGTTGCTGAATAATCAAGTATTATCTTGTGCACGTATTTTGAAGGGATAAGATTGATGATGCACCAACAGCAGGCTAATAATAACAACAAGCAGCAATTATATATCACCAGTTATAATATGACAAGGCTAAACAATCAAATTCAATCAAATTCAACCTACTTAATCAATACCTTATAAAGCAAAAGAAATATTTAATTACTCACTACAGTTGAACACTCTCATAAAAGGATACCACATAAAAGATATCCTAATATAGGTATCGTAAGTAGCTAATATGGTATGATAATGATATCATGCAGAGCATTGCATTCAACTATTGAAATAGAAAGGCTAGGAAGACTCTCCATACACAACGTATAGTCTGTTATTCCCTTGTTCTGCGCTGCAAACCAAGAGAGGAGGATATATAATATAAAAATATAATTAGAAGATATTATGGGTAAGTCTAAGCTTTACTATTCAAATAAAGTATTTGAGTATACTGGGAACAATCTACCAATGAAGGTAGTTAGTGCACGATTTCACCCTAGTGTCACCAAAGTTAAAAACAGAGCATTTCACTATCGTAAACGTTTGAAGGATGTAGTATTAAATGAAGGACTCGTAAATATCGGAACATGTGCATTTATCCATTGTGAATCATTAGAAAGGATTAAACTACCCTCTACCGTGACCGAGGTTGACAACAGCGCATTTATGGGTTGTACTATGTTAAGGGAAGTAGTTCTAAATGAAGGACTCTTGAAGGTTAGCCACCATACTTTTTCAGATTGCAAATCATTGCAAAGTATTACCATTCCTTCCTCTATTGTGAGAGTTGATAGATGTGCATTTGTTAAATGTAGTGAATTAAAAGACGTAGTCTTCAATGGGCATCTCAAGAAGATTGACGAGAACACATTTAGTAGATGTACTTCATTAGAAAGTATCACATTGCCATCTACTGTTACCGACATTGGTTATGGCGCATTTAGTGATTGCACATCGTTAGAAAGTATCACGTTACCATCTACTGTTACTAGTATTGGTTTTGGCGCATTTAGGAATTGCGACAGCTTAAGGGAGGTAGTATTGAATGAAGGGCTTACAGAGATTGGAAATTATGCATTCTATGGATGCAGTTCTTTGATCAGCATCAATCTGCCTTCAACACTCAATGAGCTAGGTGATAGTGCATTTTCCAATTGTTGCAATTTGAAAGAGATAGTTCTACATGAAGAGATAAAATATCGAAGAGAATGGACAACCAAGTTTGAATCTCTGGAAAGATGCAAGTTCGCTAGTATTTCAAATCGTTTGAAGAACATTATTGAAGCTGGGCAATACCCACGTATTTATGCGCCCCGCAGTCTGTTCTGTGGTACTGAACAAGGGTCTCCGGTATTGCATTGGAAAGATAATGAGCTGATTTTATATCCCAAAGCATTATGGCGGAAGGAAGTTCAAAATGGTCGGGTTAAGCGATATCTGGATAGTATTGTGGAGTTAATAACCTACCATGAAATAAAAGAGGGACTCACACTATTTGAACTGGCTCTGTGGAATGCAAAGATGGATCAAGCAGACGAAGTTATGTATGCATGTGAACGTGATAGATATCGTGTCGGTGTGCCTGGGCCAGTAAAGGATGCTATCGTGCAGTATATGCACGGCGTGAACATACCAGTACCTTCTTCTCATACCAAAATGGCAAATGATTCCAGTTGTGAGGATGCAGCTTCTGCAGCGAAAGGTATTGACAACTCTTCTAACAACGAGAATGGAAGGGATACGCCAACTAATGAAGTCCGCCAACCACGAGAATGGCATAGTGATAATGATTTGAATCATCGTAGAGAGATGATTCAGCACATGTAAGTCTTCTTATTGGATAATTGTGTGCTTATTGATCTTTGATAATTGTTCCTAACATATCTGTCTCACATTTAGAACCAAGCTGTTGAAACAAAAGGACAAAAATGCCTCACCTGAGTGGTTGACGAAACGTCAGATGATGGTAGAGCAATTGGAAGTATGCCTTTACCGCTCGGCTTCCTCCCTCCAGGTCTATTCAGATACAACGACCCTCAAGACTCGTTTGCAACAGTTGGCAATGGAAATTGCAAAGAAAAGACAACAGGCCAAGGAAGTCAGTCCAGGTAGTTCTGGCGGAGACTCTGGTGGTGGACAGGGTTCCTCTTGTAGCAATGGTCAATCCTCACGCCGTAGTTTAGTAAAGAAGAACGATGGAGTTACATCTAGTTCTAGACGAGGAGGGAGGAGTAATTCAAATGATGCAGTCCGTCATAAGCAGCAACGTCTTCTGTTATTACATCATTCATCGAACTGTATGAATGAAGATGGTAAATGTACGGTCACTCCCTATTGTGGTGAGATGAAGAAATTGTGGAAGCATATGGCAAGTTGTACTGACAATGAGTGTCGGGTACCGCACTGCATTTCGAGTAGGTACATATTGAGGCATCATCGTAAATGTAAGGATCCTCGATGCCTGCCGTGTGGTCCAGTGAGGGAAACTATTAGGAAGGCACAAAACAATCAAAAGGGCAGAGATGGAAATCAAAGTGGTTCGGGGGGAGATATTGAACAATATCAATTGCAATGGTTCAGATGTTAACACTGACTTTTATACCAATTTTTCAGAGGATGACCTTCTCTATATGATGCTTGTGTCAACTCGACGAGGAGAAGAAATACAGGGCAGATTCAAACTAAAGGTAAAGACAAATAACATCTATATCAAAAGATTATTTCACTAAGTACTCATATAGTCACCTTTCTACGAGAATGATCATTAGTTGTACCATTCATCTGCCACTGAGGATCAAAGTAACCTTCTACCCCGACTCTAAAGTCAAACGAAACTCTTGTCCAAAGAGAATGATTTGGATTCACATAATGTCGACAGGTTGTGCCATGAAAAGAGGCCACCTCACCATACTCGGCCTTGAGCGGATGGTAATCATTAGCAAGATGCTTTGATTCTACCCACAGATCAACGCCCGTCTTACTTCGACTTGTCAATGGCAACCAAAAGTTGAGTTCACCGTTTTGATGACCATATTCTGCATCGTTATGAGCTCTTTTATGTTAAGAGTATCCAAGAAGGGAGGGAGGTAGGGGGGATTAGTATCACTAACGTGCAAAACCATATCATATGCATCAGAACCAAAGTCAAAGTTTTCTGCTTACCTTACGGATGCTCTGGCTGGACCTGGTTGAATCCGAAGTGTAGGTGGTCGTTGATAGTGAAAAGCGATTGGCTTGTTGCTGCTGTCATGAGCTCCAGCGGCTACAAGTCGTGTCTTTATATGCGGTAGTACCGTATTAACAACAAACCTGTCGAATAGATTGAGGAATTGAGTATCGGAAGCTACCATTTCAGACAAATAGTGTTGTCTTTCCTCGAGCTTGCCCTTTTGACACTTTCGTTTGAATGTTGTCAATGGTACAGTAAAGTTGTCGAGCTTTATGGGTAGATTTGTTCCATCAGCTAGGGTTCGGAAGGTACCGACCAAGTCTTGATTGCAACGCTGAAGCATATCGATAACAGCTGCATGGAAATCATATTCATCGGTAGAGTATGCCAGAACATCTTCCTTGCACAAATCAGCAGGCAAAAAGGTTGTATTAGTCAGCTTGCCATCACTTGTCTTTGGGTTCGGATTAGTCTTGTGACGATGGCTCAGACTATACTTGACTCGATGTGCAGATGATCGAAGTGTGGGGATACCGGCAGTGTATTTGAAAGGTATACCATCTTTCGTTGCCACATCATTATTGTTTGCAGTAAACTGTTGAGCTTGAGCTACCTTTCTCTTGCTTTCTTGAGTAGCAGTGGTTGATTCCTCCTCTTTTTTCTCCTCTGGATCTACACCATTCTTCTTGTTAATCCTTTCGGTCTTCCTCTTCTTAATCCTTTCAGCCCGCTTCTTCTCCTTGATAGCCTTCTTCTTTGCAATTTCCAATTGCCGTTGTTGCTTTTGAACCTCTCTTAACCTCTCATGTTCCTTCTCTTTTTCATCATTTGCTCTATGTAATGGTTCGCGAGACGGTAAACAGGAAGGTACAATTTGCAACACCGCTTTATGATTGTTGGGCATGCAGTACATTATACCATTGGACGCCAGGACTCCCCCTTCCCACTTCTCCAATACATTACTTGGTTCTGGTAGTTGCCAAGTTGAGACGACCACTTGATTGATGTTATCAACTTCACCTTCCGGAGCCCCTGTTCGGATACGAAGTACCGTCTCAGCAGCTAAAGGTATAGCATAGACACATCCTTCTTGTTTTGTTGTTAATCCATTCTGCCACTTATTCTGGAACAACCGTTCCATCTTAGCATCGCGTAAGTTTGGTCCAACGCTTCTTGCGATCCTGTTCACAGTATCAACTTGCAAAACTCGTTCACTACCAGAAGGGAAACAATAGACATTTCCATCCGTACCAGACATTGCTCCCAAGTACTTGTACTTTTTGTCAGTTCGATGTCTACCTGTTGCAATATCATTTGGAGTCTGCCCCTCTAGAATGTATAATTCTGGTTCAGGCAGTTTTATTGTGGACTTTGTATCACCATCTTCTGGTGTTGCAGCAGGAGGATATGCAGGTTGTAATGCAGGTACAATACACAAGACGGTGTCAACATTGTTTGGTATTGAAACGATAGTACCATCAGCCGAGGCAGCAGCACCGTGCCAGTTATGAATGCCCTCCGGATATGAGCCATGAGTAGTGACGAGTACACGTGCCTCAGGAAAAGATGGAGACAGATCATTGTTATCATGATGTAACTCTCCCTTGTAATTGACACCACTGGCATCAATTCTCAATACTGCTCCAGCGTTTTGTGGTACTATAAAGAGTATATGATAGAAGAAGAAGAGAAGTGAGATGATGATGCCCACAACGAGTAATATGTTCACATCATATGGACATGCACAAAACACACACGATACTTACTTCCATAAATCGCACCATCTGTCTTGCCCACAACTCCCCCGTACCACTTACATCTACCAGGTAAATCTGGCCCAACAAAACTAACTTTATCAGTCTTTGGATCAATCCTCAATACCTTCTTGGCCGATTGGGGGATTGCGTAGATACATCCATCGGCTGGTGAGATTGCACCTCCGTGGTACTTCCACGGTGTATGTCTTTCTTGGTATGCTTCTGTTTGTTTCTCTTCTAACATCTCATTATCAAAATATTCTTCATAAGGGATATCAATAACACTAACTTCATCAGTTTTTGTATCAATTCGTAATACACAATCTTGATGACATGGCAGACCATATATAATATCACCAATTGTTATACCCCGTAACCATTTAAATTTGCCATTTAATATTAACCTTTTACCATTCTTTCCTTTAATGTTATTAGTATTACCGTATGGGTTGAATGTAGGACCGATATTGTATACCTCATCAGTCTTTGTGTCGATACATAATACACGCTCTGCATGCCCGGGTATGCAGTATATTTTGCCATTAGGACCTTCCTCCCCACCCAAATATAAAGTAGTGCCACGCAAACTTCTTGTATCTGCTTTGCGTCCCCGTTGTGTTGGTCTATTGGTAGTTCCGCATGCTTGTTTCTTATTCAATTTCCCATCATTATTAGTATTGAGTTCATCATCTTGATATCGTGTAGTTGCATAGAGATAGTTTAGATCAGGACCGCCCTGTGCTCTGTGGGAGATACGATGGGGTGGTAATGTAGTATCAGCGGTAGTAGTAGAAGATGTTGATATTGATGTCGTCATGATCTTTAGGTCGAAGTAGAACTATCTCTTATGTATCGCAAATGTAATGTATTCAATGCAATCATTATTGTGGGAAGACAGCAGAAAGAAACCAACAAAAACAGTTCAAAACAATTAAAAGCGAATCTAATGTTGCAATGTGGCGCAAGTAGAGGTGTTATTATATATGCTGCCGCCGATATCACTTTACTCATCTAATTACTGGATGGACGGTGGACTAAATCAACGTTTATAGATTTATTCGCGTATCTTTTTAGGATACCAAACTACTCAATAATAATGACTCACTATAATTTATCAAAGATTTATTATTTATCACTCTATCTCTAGGCGCTGTCGGGTCGAGATAATCTCCTACTCAATACCCAAGAAATATGAAGTCTACTATCCTCATTCTATCAGCTATCCTAAACACTGTCAGTGGATTTGCACCAGTGCAATCTTCGACACGCATTTCGACGTTATTGGTGAGCATTTATTTTTTTGCTCATATCATGTGTCATCTTTAGCAATATATGGTATGCAGTAGTTGCATACTTATCATATATTCATCATTCGTCTATACAATCATACCATATAATGTCATATATTAATCTCATATATCCTTCCTGTCTCTGTATTGTATATCACAAAAAAACAAAACACATGCAGGCATTCTTTGGCGGAGCAAAAAAGTCAACAATTAAATCATCTCCACTAGCAACCGAGGCATTAGAATTATACGATGCAAAGTACAACAAACCAACAAAGCAATACTTCTTTGAAACGTGGGGTATGCCAGGAAAGTCCGCGTTAGTATAGTTTGTGATATGAATTCGTGTGTTCAGTATAAAGTCTCGACGAATTGCCTGCTTTATTTGGCCTTTATTAGCCATTGACTGCCTTTGAACAACATGTACTAACGTAAGGTACTATCTCCTTTCTTTCATCATCATAAATCGTGACAACGCGCATCTTCCAGCATCCTATGAAAAGCCTGCCAATGCAAAAGAGGGTATATTCAAAAGACAAAATAATGATTTAATATCGGCATTTAATGCTATAGCACAGTTATATGGTGAAGATAATGCACTTCAGATGGTTAAGATTCAGCCTGGCATTTTAGCATTTAGAAAGGAGAACTTTGCACCAAGTTTAGCAGCATTTAGTGAAGTATTTGGAGAGGAAGAATCGAAGGATATGGTCATTAGAAACCCAGGTTTGCTCAGTGTTAATCCAAAAAGTGCCGCAGCTGTTGACGATTTGACAATGCAATTATCATATGTCGTACAGTACACTAGACCGATCGGCAATGCAGGTCCTGCGTTGTTATTAGCATTGGTATGCGTGCCCGGTATTGAAAGCGCTTTGGGATTAGAGCGTGGTGCTTTTTTGAGCTCTTTATTCAATTAATGTCGTATATAAATATGTACAGATAGTACACAGGAGAAGAGAGGAGCGTATCGATATGTTGTCCAATTAGAAGCAGAGACGATTCTATTCTAACAATCTACTTAGTTAAAGGTTACACAAAAGTTAATTTACTTCTCTGGTAGTATCAATTAACTAACATACAGCATCAGATCAAATTCGAATCTTCTCCGTTGAGATCGAGGAGAGGAACACATTCATCACACAAGCCCTTTGATTGAACGACAATGTAGCATCATCACCAGCAAACTATGTCACGCCTGCTTCTTCCTCGAAGATTAGGCTACTCAAAGGAGCACGAACAGGAGGACAATAGATGATACCCTCACCGTCCACTCCATCACAAAGACCAATATCTTGTGCACTTGAAATCCAGTAATCTTTAGAACCTCGAACGATACCAGTCTTCTTGGCATCTAACAATCTAAGATCAGTGGGGATGTGCATACATTTGGGTACATGATCTTTCATGAACCGACCAAAGGCACGGTAGATACATCCAATGCTTTGTGGAGCAATGATGGAGCTCTTGACACGATTCTTGCGATCAAGATGTTTACACCATCCACCTATATTGTTTGGTATAGATGAAGAAAAGGTATTAGTATTAGGCTAGGCATGATATTAGTATACTATGAAGTAGAGGTGAGATGCATATGGTACATATGATAGGAACACACAACATACATGTAACTTACACTGAAAGTAAACACGGCCTGACATGGAACGTTTCACCTCAAGTACTTCACGACGAATATGAACATGTGCACTATTGATCTTTCCTGTATCTTTATCTGAGTGTAGAGTCTTCTCAAAGGATATATCCTCTGGATCATTGATAGTTGGAAATACACATGGCTTTGCAACACTACTTCTTCTACTACTACTTCTACGGTCTACTTTATGACGGCGTGTCTTCTTGGCAGGACGAGCTACTTCAATGAGCTCGATAGTAGAAGATGTAAGCGTGGGAGTGATGATACTACGATCATGTTTCTTAGTATTGGTAGTAGTAGTAGAGATACTGCTCATCATGGGAGACGACGATGTGATTGACGATGTGATTGACGATGTAGGACTAACTGGATGGAAGATTGTGATAGTATCATCAGTATCTTCATCAGTTGTTGTAGTAGTAGTAGTAGTAGTAGTAGTAGTAGTTTCAATGTTGATATCAAATGAAGTGGAAGTTAGGGTAGAAGGTGTAGTTGATTCACCAAGACATGTCAATATCACGGCTGCTTGCAACTCATCGAGATCATCATCATCGTCATGATGCTTCCAGTTTAAGTTCTTGTTGCGGGTACACGGCGGCGGCGTCATGATACTTATAGTAGTTAGGATGGACGGCTTTGCTGCTATGATATTGATATATGATATAGAATATATAGTGCAGCATGTCAATCTCCATCTTCAATACAGCCACAAAGGATTGCAAGAGGTGAAACAACCAAAAGAAATCCTCGCCAACCCACAGATGTCGTTCAAATGTCGCTGTCTTTACGACTACTTCGTACTTATTTCTTCTCATCCGGTACAAAGTGATTACTGACAATCTCGTTAGGATAGATGAATTGCAATAACTTCTTTGTTTATAAGGCTGCTAATTCACAAGAATGAGACAGTAGAAGTACACCCACTACCTCCAACATTTACTACTACCACCGATAATAATAATCTATATTGCAACATGACGACGACAACGCCAACGCTACCCAAACAACAGCAACGAGACACTAATGCTGCTCGTCGGATTAGTATTTCATGTTCAAATGATTGTCTACCGCCGTCTACACCCACAAGAAGTCATGGCAGCAGTATTGCATTAAACAACAGTTCTCCAATGCTCAACAAGCATATCAAGATACCAATTCGTGATTGGTTCATCATGCACAGCCGTACCGATAGTGAATCGGCAACATGCCATTATTCACCTCCTACTCATCTACCATTACATCCCGGCTATGTTGTGATCGGCGGCTCTGATTCTACTACTACCGCCAATAATACCAACATTTGTCATGAGATGAATACTGGATGTTCAATGTTCACCGATTCCAACAAGAAGACGAGCCCTACATGTGCTAACTCTTCAGCATATGATATGAGTGATACTACCGAAGATACTGATATGAATATGAACAGTGAGGAGGACTTCATCCTCGTATCTCCATCCTTCCCTGATCTATCTTTATCGTCAACTACTTCATTGGATGATATCGATGTTAGTGGTCATGGAGATGATATGGATGATGACAGTATTGATTTGGATATGTTATCTATTTCATCATCAGTATCACCTCCTCCTCCTAATACAATCCGACTTGCTGCAAGACCTCAAAGTTTCTCGCCATCCAACTCGGCCTTCACTCCATCTGTTGTACCACGAGTTTCACCAATCAAAGAGTTATTAACCCTCTTCTCTTCTACCGAATTGAATACATTTACTCCTATTCAAGTACAAGATGACAACCATGATGATACTACGACTAAAGCATCATTTAGAAAGAGCCCATACCTGTGGTAGCTCCTCCTCTCCAGTCTGGAGAAGAAGTTTGTGACGTTATCTACTGTCATATTCAATGCAACTATGTTAAGTTGTCAATACATCTATTCTATGTTCTATTATACTTCAATTCAAGGACGACTCGAGTAAATCAATACTTCTCTCACTTCAATCTCAATGGGAGAGAAAGATACCTCAAGCTCGTCTGTTCATATTTATATATTGGTCGCATCTTTGATATTAATTGATACTGGTGAAAAGTAAATTAAAACAATGCAATCTTTTTGTCAAATACTATTACTATTATCTCTCATCGTACTAAGTAGTATAGTCATATTATAATGATCATATCATATGCACAAAATCTCTGTTTAACGTCTTTGGTATCCTCTATCTCATTATATTATGATAATGATATGGTCAATTAGACCCTCGTCACGAGAAGTACATATTATATGCCATGAACTATATGACTCTTTAAATCAAAGTTTGAATAGACTTATAACACTATGCTAGACTTGGGCATATCACATGATTCATACTCACTCTTCTTATTTGAGATTTCTAAACACGAATCTCTGCATGTTGATCAAGTTCAAGATATCTAGACAAACTCTAAATTTACTTTATATTCCATATATATGTTTATATATTACACAAGCCAAAGATCACAAATTATTACTACCCAAGATATGATTGATACGTATCGGTATATTCATTACCATACAAGTTGAGTAAATACTGATGATTAGCAGGAGTAAGAAGAGTCTCACTTGAGGAGTAAGACATTGTAGTATGGTGAGTCAACATAGGATACATGTTATATCCCATCATGGGCAAAGGTTGAAGAGAATACATGATCTGATGGTACTGCAATGTGTTGTGGTAGCTCGGATACATGCTACTCTCATTAGAATATAGCTGACAAGTAATCCCGAGTTCAGAGGTACTAGTCGGAGATACAATCTCAGCAACATCAGAACGAGTCTGATTGGTTGATGTAGTAGCATCATTTGTAGTCGGAGATTGAAGACGATCATCACCAACAGAAATAGTAGGAATAATAGCAATCAATACTCCCCCAACTTGACTGTTTGAGACTTTCACCTTGACATGGATATCCTTTGTGATATTATGATTGGAGTCCTCCAATCTACGCTTCTTTGTACTGCTATCATTCACTGCATTGCTTGGCAGTTTGTATTTCATAATAGACTTCCGTGCCGATTGAAGATATGTTTTGAACAAATCCAACTCGGCAGCATCATCTTTTGCCTTCTTCTCGGCTACTTTGAGCTTAGACGATAACTCTTCAACCTGCTTCTTTAGATTTGTGTTTTCTAAATCAGCGGCCGCCTTCTGGGTTGTGAGAGTATTAACATGACGAGTAATCATATCATCATTCAGTACCTTTGTCTCTGCTTTCTCAAGCTCGGCAGTTAGCTCTTGAACTTTATCCTTTAGCCTTGCATTTTCAATCTTAGTCTGATCGATATACTTTGAATGACGTTCTTCTTGCTCATTCATCTTACTCTCCATCTTCAGAAGTAAGAGAGATACCACAGCATCCAACTCAGTTTGTTCGTTGGATGATCTGCTGTTTGAAGAAGGATACACACATAATATAAGAATTAGTATTAGAAACATAGAATGGAAAGTATACAATCAACTCACCCTTCTAAAGTATCCTCCCACTCCTCGGGTAGATTGAATTGAGACTTCTTATCATCTGTATTATGTGACGATTGCATAACAACATGTGCATCATATGCCCGTAGAGCATCTGATAAAAGAGAGAAGGGACGTTCTTCTCCATTGATATTAGCAACATACCATCCAACTGACCTTGCCCACATATCCGACGACTCTTCATCTACTGCATTTCTTACACCGATCCACTCCTTCTTTTCACTTTTCTCTAAACGAATAGTGAGGAGGTAGTCTTCCTTGTTGAATATATATACATCTTCAAGATTATCAATCACATCACCGTCATCAAATCTAAATGTTGATATGTGTTGGTTGTATTTGTATTGATATCGGGAAGAGAAGAGGAGAAAGAATAAAGATTGTATTAATATCCCGATACAAAGATACCTATTGCAAAGAAATATATACAACACATAGATATACATCTCTATCTACTACTCACTCAATATTATACAACCTTAACGGTCCATACTCTCTTCTACTACCATCACTGTCTTTGATATCCTCCCGATAACTCTTCACCTTTCCGGGATACCACGAGGGAGTATCTCCTCGGTTATCAGTCCAATAGGCAGCATATACTTCATCTCCCTCTTCAAACAGTGGTTTGAGATGTTCTTTCTTCTTGTCTTGTAATTGTTTAGATTTAGTTGAAACATTATATGAATGCTGCTGGAGAGGAATGAGGATGCGCTTTAACTCGATATCATTTGAAATTGAAGTAGTAGTAGAGGTATCTTTCTTTCTACTCTTCTTGGATTTGATCATATCATAAAGATTAGTATTAGTTGTATTCATTGTATTATTATTAGAAGATATAGTGTATGTTATCTTGAGTATCCGAGAGTAAGCACCGCTATTGCAATGAGATGATTATAGCTGAAGAGAGTACTTACTAATAATACTAAGTGTCGGTGAGGTAAGATACCTCATGTCTTCTTCTGAAGATGCAGCCTGCAGCCTCTCTACAACAAAATAAATCCATCTAAGAGACACCACAGCACTGCTGTTTATAGCCTTGTGGATTTACGAGTGTTCGGTTTGGGCAATGGATTTATTTAGAGGCCTTTTGTTTAGCTTAAAAGTAGTTGGTCGTAAATGTGTGACAAATTACGATTTGTACCGGTTCTCACTGTCTTTCTTCGCATGTGAATCAAGCTAAAATGAATATGATGTCTGCATCTGAATAAATAAATCCATGCGCTGTTTGGCGCAGGGATTTCTTCTATTACAGCCTTATTTGAACTTTACATGTCGGTGTTTATATGTCGGTGACAGAATGTGTGGTGCTCAATGAGTTCACATAATTTTACAATCTGCCCAATCAAAAGTCAAAACATCAGCAACCACACAATTCTACTATAATGACCCAGTCTATTGCAATGACAAGTAGTCTCTCTTTTGCAGCGGCAGCTCTACGCCGTCCTACGAATAATCAGGTAAGTGTAATATCGTCATAATATGTGTACTGGCACGCTGCGGCCGTCTGTCATCAACAATAACAATCGACTCATATCATGTGTCATCTTTTTCTTTGCAACAAATTATATCCTCTCTCTCCTTTGATATCTCAACACAGGTGAACTCGGCATTCACCAGCAACATCACTACTTTAAAAGCTGATGCAACACCATATACGCCAACTCCAAAGAAGGGAGGAGTTGATCCATCAGGACGTTCATCTGTACTATCTCCTAATTCAGTGGTATCTAATCTTTATCACAGAGCAGACTACACTTCATATTGTGTAGTCATTGATCCACAAATCCCCCCAAAGCCATTACAACAACGTTCACGTCCTTATAATAAACGTAATGATACTACCTTTAAGCCTATTGATACCGCCACTCCTCGTCGCCGCGGCAGTACTAGTAGGTCATCTTCTACTACTCCCTCTCCCCAAAAGAATAAGAAGAACTTCAAGACAGAGCCGTGCAAGAACTTATCCGAGTTTGGTCACTGTAAATACGGTGGTAAATGCCACTTTTATCACCATGAGGGGGAACGTCGCGAGAGGGTTGGTGATAAGTCGATTCCGTGTCTACTTGGCACCATATCTGGAATGTGGTAAGTTTTAATATCATGTGTTCATATCATATGTTCATATCATATGCTCAGCAATATATGAATATTTACACTAACACATCATTATCTTTAAATTATCTTTAATATATCTTTACTAATGCTCATACAGTCCCTACGGATCTCGTTGCAAGTATACGCATGTTCCAGGAGTCATGTGTGAAGATGACAGTGATGCTCTTGTGCTTCCACACCTTACCAAGGCCACGGGAAGTGCTGCCGAGCCTGATCCCCTATACCACCAGAAGACGAAGGATATTGAGCAGACTAATCCCATCGTTGCCAACCGCCTTAATAACAAGACATTCATGGAAACATTCAACTCGGTTTGTAATGTTGGTGCCGATATCCTCCCTCGTTTATCATCATTTGATAACGTGAGTGATATCGTTGCAACCCACAATGCCACCGCGTTGAATGAACTTCAGAAGCTCTGCATCGTACTGCAGATCACTCTCAATGATACCTTCATCTACAATCCTGAGAATTGTAAGTATATATTTTGTGTATGCCTCTCTTTTTTATCAATCATATAACACAAGCATGTCTCTCAACACGCTTTACTCTCCTTATTATATTCTTCCTCATTACAGGCTTTAACGGTCAGCCATGCATGACTCTACAGATGAAGTTCTTCCGTCTCGTGTCCATCGACAGTAGCGGACAGTCGATTAGTTCCCCAAAAGACGTAGCCGTGGAAATTGATGCCTATACATACCAGTCAGGCAAGATTGGTCCTAGCCCTGATATGTTTGTCAGTGCTCAAGAAGTCGTCTTTGACTCTAAAGGCAAGGTCACTTGTAATCATTCGATGTACGTACTGTCGGTGTTGTCTCATATGATGTGCACTTCTTTCTATCTCCTTATACTTACACTCACCCAACTTGTATTACTACTTTTTTTAGCTGGTTTGACGCCGCCATCACCATCGGCTGTTCAAGTACCAAGGCAAAGAAATCGTCCCAAAAGGATCAAGAAGACGAGTGGGACATGAGTGGCAAGAGTCTCTTTGTCGTGCCAAACAATGAAGAGTTCAAGAACTCTCTCTCTGCTATTGCAACATCACCTTATGTTTGCATGCAGACCGTCGAAGATCTTGAGACTGATACCCTCATCAAGGGCATCCTCAACCATCGCATCGCTACCATCCTCTTTAACCAGTATGGTTTACAAATCGATTGCATCACGGCCGAGGCTGAGGACATTCTCGAAGGGTACCCCGGGAAGCTCGAGAGGATGTACAACGCCCTCGAGGGAGAGTTCAATCTCTTGTCCAACGAGTGGAAGAGTCGAATGTGGTCGTCTTCTGCTGATACGAAGACCCGCATGATCTACTCTCCTTCTCCTTCTCTCAACACCGTGGAAGGAGGACTTGATACTGCCCATATTTGGAACTCGTTTGTTGCCAACCTCAGCAGCACTGATGATTCCACTATCGTTCCCAAGAAGAGCAAGCGTCTCAACTCCGTCACCACAAGCCTCGACCTCGACGACAACGACGACTTTGTTTGGACCATCCTTCCCAATGCCGTTCCCGGTATCGAGCGTGTCGATACCAAATTCGTAAGCTTATTGAAGAAGTGGGAGGGCGTTGTTGAGAGTGAGCGTATCTCTCGATCCAAGAAGAATGCTGCCGCATGAGACGCTTACCTCATGTTACAGCTATTGCTACTTATTCAAGAGAAGCCGAGCTGCTTCTGCTACAGGGCGTCAAGCGACGCTATTATATGTTTATGTATTATTATTGAGATTGGCAAATGGTGATGCTACACCATCCAATCTGACGACGAGGACAATATTTCTGTCTTGATTAATGGGGGAGAAGTTGTAATTGTTCTCTCAATTCATCTTATTCAATCTAATTTTAAATTAATTGGTACTGGTGAAAAGTAAATTAAAGTCTTGTTGGATATTGATAACGTCGTGTGTACTCTCTTCACTCAACTTCTAGTCTCCCTGCTCATCATCAACTCCACTTCCAAAGTAAGCAGTAATTGTCTTGACCTTGCCATTTACAACATTCTGTTCCATCTCAAACGATCCTTTAATACCAGAAGATATAGCACTTTGACCTAAGATTATACCATCTGTATTACGCGGAAGAAAGTAGGCAATCACGCCCTCTTGTGTTGTTGACTCATCATTAAGGACTGCTTTGGCAGAAAGAGATAAGAGTTCACCACCGTTTGTCTTTACAACAGATGTTGTTGACTTGTCATCTTCTTTATCATCTTTCAAACAACAACTAGACTCAACTAATATGGAAGTAATAATGTCAAACCCAGACTTTCCAGCCTCTTGTTTTGAATACTCAGTTCCACCCCACGGTGGTGATAAGAATATACCATCTAATTTGGTTGGGAGTGATTCTAATCCGCCAAGTTTATAACCTGCATATTGATGTAATTCATTCTGTCTAGACGATGACTTCATATCTAAATCTACCAGTTTACCCTTGTTGTATTGATTCAATACCTCAACAGCATCTGCATGAATGAATATAATATCATCTTTGTCAATCTTGTATATTGCCGCATTATGGGCAGCCATTTTCAATCTTGATAGGTTGATATCAACTGCAATTACCTTAACTCGAGGATACTTTCCTTCCTTTTTCTCTGCATTGAGCCTTGCAAATGCTATTGAGTTACCACCACATCCACAAAAGGCATCCAGTACAGTGATACTATTATTCTCACTACTACTACTGCTAATACTTGCAGATTGTTGATGACCTCCTTGACTCAATATCATATTGATCATCTTGTCAGCAACATGATTGGCAATACTCTCAGGAGTGACACTGTACCACATTTCACCATCATTATCATTATCATTATGAATTTGAATACCCTCATCATACTTTGAAAAGAGACGTTTACGTTGTGCCCAGAACTTATCTGGAACTATAGAGGTTGGATACGGATTGAGTATTCCATCACCATTGTTGCCATTTGGCAAATGAACATATGTGTTGCTGTTTTTACTACTACCACTCTGCTGCTGCTCTTGTTTACGTCTTTTTGTCCACTCTGTTGGACCTACAGTTGATGAATGGCGTTTGACTGGTATGAATATCTTCTTCTCTTCATTGTCTACTTGTATAGTTGATGATATCTTCCACGGCTTTCTATTCTTTGAATATTGAGATAGAAATTCATATGTCGGCCTTGCAATGTTGTTTCGTTGCTGCTTCTCTAAATCTACTTCTACTTGTGTAGAAGATAGTTTGTTATCATCATTTGACTTATCCACTTTCCCACCATCACTTCTGCTCGTATCTTTTGTATTATCAACTTTCCCCTTTGGAAGTAAAGCCTCCTCCTCAATCTCAACACGTGTTACAATACACGTTAGCGGTGCTACACAATTAGCCGGGATACGATTTATACTCTCTGAACAACTTTCTATCCAATTATGTTGTTTCTTTATATACTTTGCATGTTGTTGTTGCTTCTTGGACTTATTGTTGTGTTGGTTGCCTTTGTTCTTTTTCTTTTTATTCTTCTTTCGACGTTTGTTGTTACTGTTTGATGGAGGTCCATCATCATCTAGCAAGGGATTATGATTTGTAGTATCATTAACATTAGAAGAAGAAGTAGTAGTTTCTAGTTTTCTCTTATTTGTTGTCGTAGATGGAGCTGCTGCAGTGATATCAGTTGATGGTTGTTGATGTGTGGCAATAATATCATCATCATGAGAGTTTGATGAAGATACCTTGTCAGTTGTATCGACCATATCGTTTGTAATTGCTAGATGATAAAACGAGATTGCGTATGTATATTAGCAGTGTCTTTTGTCTATACATTGCGCTGATATATATATTGAGGAGATTAGAAGCCACCAATCAATCAATCAGTTCAGTATTGCAATTAGTGAAGAGAGAAAAAGGATACCGACAATTATGTGAGTGGAAGCATTAAGACAAAGAGCAACACTAACTCCCTATCAACACCGCTGTCATATTGTTGCAATGGCTATCCAGTAGATTGGTATTATTATCAATGGTTAATCCAATCATGATGAGTTCTTTACAACAACAAAGTCATGGCGGCGTGTGCGGTGCAAATGATATGTGCTTATTAATATTTGACGACGAAGATGGTGAGAGTATTACGGTAGACGAGAACAAAGATGCAGACAACAGAATCGCCTCTAAGAAGAAGAAGAGTAGTCTACTAAACAAGTGGAAACGGAATCATCGACGTTCTACTGCAAGTATCATTCGTACGGACCAATCTTCGAGCAATAAAATCAGTGGAAGGTTGTCAACATCATTGCCAACATCATTGCCAACAATCAACGAATCTCGAAATGATGTAGAAGAAGAAGGATTGATAATGATACCGGATGACATGTCAGAATCATCATTTAATGTATTGAAACGATATATGGGCTGTAATTCCATACCATATGGAACAAGAAGATCAACATTAGTGATGAGAGATGATAGTGACATTCGAGTTTGTGCACCATCAAAAGAAGATACCGATAAAGAAGCAGTCAAGTCTACACAACCGCCGCCACTAACCCAAACTAGAGATGGTATAAAGTATGACACATCAGAAACATCATCATTAGATGTACTGATGAGATATATCGGCTGCACTCCAACATCATACCGTGATCATAAACAACATTCAACAACAATCATATCAGATCAAGTAGACGAAATTAGTAGAAATGAGATCAGTACTAATCTATCACACATCTATGGAAGTTGTGAGATAGATGATAGCAATTCACTATTATCAGATGACAATGAAGAAGAATCAATAGATGATATTACACCGGAACAAAGACACGAGTTGCTTATTGAAGTGATTAAAGAAATGATTGCTAATAGTAATAATGATCAGACGGAGAGGAATGTAGATACTAGTACAAGAAGAAAAGTAGAGGCATGCCAGAAGATAGAGATAAGAGATGAGAGAAGATCAGATAAAAGAAGATAAAGAGATGAAATCTATTCAGGGAATGTCATCGCCAAGGAAGATGCTATTCAAGCGTTTATTTGAAAAGAGGAGACAGTGACATAGAGCTAAACAAAAGAACACGAATCTATAGTTTACAGTCGACTTTACATCCGAAGCTTGCCTGTAATGTATGACAATGTTTCACTCAAATCAACATTGATTCCTTTTGCCTCCATCTCCTTCTTCCGTGCCTCCAAGTAACTTTTTTCAGTAGTAAAGTTTAGCTTTTCGTATTTGTCTTCAAACGCCCGTACTCTAATTGCTGAATCGTGAGCTAGAGCTGCATCAGTCTCAAGACAGTACTTCCCAAGCCGAAAATGGGTGAATCCAACGGTCCAGAACCGAGCAGTGAATACACCCCTGGACAAAGAAACACCATTGTATATAGATGATGCCTTATCAGACTTGTTCTTCTTTAACACCAACTCTTTTTCACTACCATGATAGTTGTAAAACAAGTTACTCAACATATCAGACTTCTTAGCTACCACTGGAACTTTGCTCACGTAAGAAGTAAGATGAACCAACGTCTCTCCCAAATCTACTTCTACAGATTGCTCTTTCATTTCCTTCTCTCGTGCCTGCAAGTAATCTTCTTTAGTACCAAAGTTGATCTTCTCATAATGTTTCTTCAATCCCCGTGCTCTGATTGCTGAATCATAAGCAAGAGCTGCATCAGACTGGAGGGTGTATCGGCCGAGGCGATAGTTGAGAAATTGAGTCGAGGCGTCGGACTCTTTCTTCTTCTTACCAACTCCATTGTAACAAGATAGTGATTTAGAAGACTTGACGCTCTTCTTCTTCAATACCATTTGCTCTTGGCTGCCATGGATATTGTAAAACAAGTTATTCAACATTTCAGACTCGATAGAAGGCACTT
>Ga0214477_100491_pt1 | contig 27280 bp, 14 predicted proteins | sample M1_20Mar14CPVII9_FD_165058 | JGI IMG/M metagenome (GOLD analysis project Ga0214477, IMG submission 165058) | Marine eukaryotic communities from Monterey Bay, California, United States - M1_20Mar14CPVII9sort6BwellC16 | ecosystem: Environmental > Aquatic > Marine > Unclassified | place: USA...
GCCCGAACCCTATCAATAGCTGCACCACTAATGACTAAGGGGCCTATTTGGAAATGTAAATTTCTTCTCGTCTTAGAATCATCACTACTACTAGATTCATCATTTGCTATTGACGATAAAATCTCGGAATTACTAGGATCAGCCTTCCGTCTTTGTATCGGGGTTGTACCGTTTCCTACTGATGGTGGGGGTCCAAGTGTGCTCATATTGTTGTTAGTAACTTGGAGATATTGCAGAAAGATATCGTTGGCCTTTAGGTTGTGGTGGTGTATTAGTAGTAGTGCCGCCGCTTTATTTATTGATAGTACCTATATTATATGCCGTAGTTTTTTGTTATTATCATTAGTAGGTATTGCAGCAGTATATCAATGGCGTGTGATCTCTGCTAGGTATGCTAATTGCTATGCCAATTATTCACTACATACAGAGCTAATATTATGGATTGGTATTTATCTTATCCGCTGGTAACACTAGAGGTATACTCAAACGATTCAGGGAGCTTTTACCCCCTGACTCATCCTATCGAGCTCATATCTGCTATCGTATCGTATCTCATAACAACTCTATTCTAATGATGAAGCTCCTACTCAATACAATCATCACTCTAGCAGGTATATTCTGTTCAAATGCTTTTACATGTAGTCCTTTATCTACCAATAGAAGAGTTGAAGTTGCTACTACTTTAAATGAAAAGAAAAATGACGATGATTTTGTATCTCGACGAGAGGTCATCAATGGAATAGCAACTGTAGCTGGTATTGTTCTTGCCTCACCAATCAATGCACTTGCATTTGATAATAAGATATCTGATAAGTATTCTGATAGACCCAGGCAACGAGGTAGCAAGGTAAGAGCTTTCTTGATATGTATTTGTGCATATCTTGTGATCATATCTATCTCACTCATCTCCAATAATACATAGCCCAAAGGTCTAGGCGTTGCAACAAGAGTGGATATGACAAGTGAAGAGTATTTAGGTCTGAAGCCTTGCGGTGCAGCCCCAAACTGCTTCTGTAGTACTGATAGTATTGAAGACTCACCAGACAGCAACATACCTCCCTTTAAATTTCCAAAAGAGATATCATCAACAGAAGATGCATTCAAACAATTATATGAAGTTGTAATGGCTTACGAACCAGGGCAGAATGGTATTGATGGTGGTGGATTTGAAGTTAAAACAAACGATCCTAAAACAGGATACATGTATGTACAATTTGAGAGCCTGAAAAACGGATTCATTGATGATGTAGAATTTGCTATCGTGGGAGATAATAAAGACAGTAATGCAGTACAGGTTAGAAGTTCTTCTCGCTTAGGATATCTTGATTATGGAGTTAATGCAAAACGAATCAACTATTTAGCCAAATCATTAAGAGCAAAGGGTTGGGATGCACCAGGGGTAGAATTCGCTACACACAGTATGTATGCAGAGGAGAATGCTTTGAAGTCATTCTAATTGGTTGCAAATGTATTGCAAGTATACTACAAAGATGAATAACAAATAGACTCTTTTATGCTTTTAAACTTTAGCATTTGCAGAACCCATTTCCCATCCCATATTATGCTTATTTGCATGTTCTTTCAAGAAACACATCAACATGTCTACAGGAGGTGATGTTGACTTTGACCAATGTTTGGCAAGCAGTTCAAAGAAAGCGAATTGACTCTTCTGATTTGTCTCATCGTCATCAATGATAGAGTATGAATCTTTGCTTTTGACATCTTTCTCTATTACCGAATCCTCATTGTTACATGCTGTGATTGTTCCCTGTATGGATAGTGGGTGTAATGCATTTGCGCTATGCTGTGTTGGACACTTTTCTCGAGTATCATCCAGTAATATTGTGTTCGTTTCATCCCACAGTGGATAAGCAGACCATACCTTTGAGAGAGACTTGATAGCTGTTACATCACTATGGCATATTTCTTTGTTTGCTGATGCTTTCCATTTGACACATTTTGTTGCTGGTGTATTTTGATTTAGTTCATCTGTAGTATCATCTTCTTCGTCGCCATTATCATTTACAGGTGAACACAGTAACTTGTCTATCCTGGATTTGTTACATCTTCTTTTTCTCTTTCTACTCGGTGGCGTACATTCTTCTCGATGAGATTTCTCTATTGGTTGCACCTCCGGTGAAGATGTACTGCTCGACTTCTCCAACAAATTACAAAAGTTTCTATGCCAAACAAAAACTAATCTATCCCTAATTTCTTCAGGAAACAACAACTGAACTAACATCTTTGCAGTTTTGCGAGTAGCACTTGTCCAAACTGCCAGTGAATAGTTATCATGTAGTAAAGATAGAAATTCATGCAGATCAGAACGAGGTATCACTTCCGTCTTTGATATACTACCCAATGAAGGACGGTACATACTACTACTCTTCGTATTTAATGTATTCTTGTCACGTATACGATGACATAGTATACCATTAAGATCTAATACTATCAATGGTTTCACATGAACAATTGATTGTTCTAGTGTACAAGTTGTTATCGGAGGAAAGGATGTAGTAGTAACTCTAATAGATTGTATTTGCATTGCTAATTCCTCCTTCATTTTATTCCGAAGTTCCTTCTTCCTTCGTTTCTTTTCCTTTCGTCTTTGTACCTTATCTAAATGTTGGATATCATCGTTATTATATTTTGGAGCAGTTAAGGTTTCTCCTTCTTTGTCGATTGGTTTGCAGTGTTGTATCCTAACACAGCAATTGTTATCATTAGACGATTTTGTACGGGATAAATACTCCTGAGCACATCTTAGATACTTGCAATTGATAGTAGAGGACATACCGAACTACTGATAATATTGATGGCCAACTACATACATACCTACACAACACACCAGTAGGATATCGATAAAGTTGCTCAGGGTATCTTTCTACTTCGTTTTATGGGCAGATTTATTGCATACCTAGAATAGCGCTTAACACTGATGATAAATTGTATATTATCGTCAATACTGATGACATAACACCACTGCCATCATGGTTGAACGAACAGTGAACATCATACAAACTCTACTTGAAAAACTATGAGAGTGTAAAAAAGATACCGACACCAATAAAAATTTAGATTGAGAATTGAGAATTAATGAGAGACTTTCATCTACCATCATAGTTATTGTGAGTTGTATGATGTTAAACAAATAGTAAGATGAGTAGTACCATGGTAATGAATAGTAGTAGTGTAAAAGAACGTCGGCGTCGTGGTAATAGAAATAGTGACGGCGGCGGCGGCAAAGGATACCCAACAAAGCAATCATATCAATCTAAAAAAAATAACAATGTTGCAACAACAACATCATCATCGTCCAGTAATAACTTATCATATAAACCACACAGTACACTCCTAGTACAATTCACAGAAGAGACACCAACATGGTATGATTGTGGTAGGAATACTTCTGGTAGAGATGATACAATATATACAGTAAAGAGTAGTAAGAATCAACAGCAACAAAATAAGAATACACGTGACATTGTATCAAAATATCGTCAATTAGCTGATGAGATATATACTCATGAGGTATCACTAGCACGAGGAGGTAGTAGTGGTAGTAATATAGATGCCAAGGATGAAAAGTGGGTAGAAAATACAATGAAACGCGGTACATTAAAAGATCGTATCGCTGCCATGTCAGTCGTTGTTGGTATGGATTGTATACATAAATTGTATGCATTAGATATGTTATTAGATTTGGCAGGGTGTGGTATTGGTAATAATTCAGATATGATGGGTGCCGTGCCCAATTCACGGGTTGGAACAATGGCATCAGAGGCATTAAGTGACTTGTTCACCAACACGTTATTACCAAAAGATCGTAAATTGATATCATTAGATAATCGTCCATTATATCAATATGAAGGTGATAAGACATTAAGTCCACGTGTATTGTTGCTATGGCGGTATGAAGAAATGATTAAATCACGGTATTCATCCTACCTATCGAAATATTTAGGTAGGACATTGGCAGGGGAAGATGAACCATCCAAGAAGAGTGCATTAAGCACGGCGTCTACATTACTTATGCAAATACCAGAAGGGGAAGAGATATTATTAACATTAATTGTTAATAAGATTGGCGATCCTAGTAGGAAGATTGCTAGTGCGGCAGGACATCAGCTACGTTTAACTTTGGAGGAGCATCCTGTTATGATTAATGTTATTGCAAGAGAGGTAAGTTGTTGTATCCTTCGTATATGAAGTTAGAGTCTCCCCTCCTTATCTATTAGTTCCTCTAACTATATCTCTTATCATGTTATCTCTCATTAGGTTCAACAATTAGCACATAGACCGCATCTATCTCCAAGAGCTTTATATAACTGTGTTGTATTTCTAAATCAGCTGCAACTATCGAAAGATGATAGTGAAGATACACCAAGTAACGATGAAGCAACAACAAAGAAACATAACCAGCAACCAACATCTCTTCCTGCATCACTTATTAATACATACTTTCATCTATTTGAAATGACCGTGAAGAAAGATGAAGCTCAAAAGAAGAAGAAGGGTTCTAAGAAACAACAGTCAAGTAGTGCAAAAGATTCATCATCAACATCTGGTATGAAGAGTCGTCTACTCGGTGCACTACTCACAGGTGTTAATAGAGCTCATCCATACCTTCCAAAGAAGGACGCGGCAATGGAACAACATATTGATGCATTATATCGAATTTCTCACACGGCACCTCCAGCAGCGGCAACTCAAGGATTAATGTTGCTCTTCCAGTTGGCTGTTGGATCAGGAGAGGATGAAATTAAAGAAGATGAAAATGTAACAGCGAGGAAAGATCGATTCTACCGTGCCCTATATTCAAAGCTTGTGGACCCTGGAATGTTTGCTGGACGTCAGTTGACATTATTCTTCAACCTACTGTACAAGGCCATGAAGTATGATACAAGCACAGAGCGTATAGCTGCATTTTGCAAGAGACTTTTGAATACAGTATTGCATCAATCATCATCTATTATCTGTGGCTCGTTATTTCTATTGTCTGAAATTATAAAGAGTCATCCGGAGTTACAAAATGATATAGACGCTAGTGCATCAGAGGTGGTACTGTTTGATCCAACTAAACGAGAGCCTCGTGCGGCTTTTCCTGGAGCCAAGTCTTCATTGCCAGATAATCTATGGGAGCTGTCTCTTCTTGCACATCACTTTCATCCCTCGGTAACAAAATTTACATCAGGAAGTAGTGGAGCTATTGATTACAAAGGTGATCCTCTGAAAGACTTTGGACTATCACCATTCCTTGACAAGTTTGCCTTCCGAAATCCCAAGTCACTTGACAAGCTATCTAAGCAATTAAAGCGAGGTGAAAGTATTGCCGAGAGGAAGAGTGGCTTGAGTGGAAGTATGGCACTCCCAATGAATGATCCAAGCTACCTTCAATCTACTACAAACATCTCAGAGGAGAATTCCTTCTTCCATCAGTTCTTTGTAGAACGTGCAAAGAGGGATGAAATAAAGGGTATCGTTCGTGGAAGTGGTGCCGCTGGAAACTACGATGATAAAGATGCATCTGATCTTGAAGATGAAGCGCTAGAGGCAGCTGAAGCTGATGAGATGATTGATAATTTTGATGGGGATACCGATTCAGAAGAGGAGGCATTTGTAACGCAACTGGCAGAGAAGTTGATGTCCGATGCAGCTGGAGGTAAGGGTAACTTAGATGATGAAGATCCAGATATGGATGGTTGGAGTGATTTTGATAGTGATGATGACGATGAGAATGAGGACGAGGATGGCGAGAAGGATGTTAGAAGTATGGAAGGGGATGATGGTAGTGCGACTAGTGGCAACGATGGTAACGAAGATGCCTTTATGGACGCAGCCAGTAGTGACGAAGATGAAGGAGATGCTATGATTGATGCAGTAGCAGAAGATGGAAGTGGCAGTAGTGGAGATGATTTTGATTTTGCAATGCTCGGGGAAGAAGATGATGAGTCTGATGACTCGGAAGAGCAGCAATCAAAGAATGCTACCAAGCAAAGTAAGAGGAGGAAGAAGTCTACTTCAATGTTTGCTGATGCCGAAGAATACGAGAAGGTGTTAGAGGAAGAGTCAAAGGCTCTGCAAGTACAAAGAAAACATGACGACTCTGAGGATTCTGATTCTGAAGTAGAAGCTGTTGACCGCAATCAAAAGAAAAGGAGGAAGAAGAGGTAATCAAGAGCTTATGTAAACTTAAATCTCCTTCAACTCGTTCTACTTATCTGGACAACCTCACCAGACTTCCATTACAACCAACATGACTCTATCTTCGATCACTCTAGTATCCTGTGAAGTAGAAGGATACCGAGTAGCTAGGCCATCAAAGGTTGAAGTAAAATGTCTTGTACGATATCCAACATCACCAATGAATTCAGGAGGAGATACGATGTTGGCCATGTTTGGACAACCTTCCGCTGAAACAGCTGCGCAACTAAAATCAGAAGAGGTATGTCCAAATTATTTGATGATGTTGAAGTTGATATGTCTAATAATATATTCTTTCTCATACATTAGTCTAATCAATATACTTCTTTCCCCCTCCTATAACCACACAGACTGATGAAATAGCATCTGATGTATTCGGTACTACAACATATGATTCACTGAATAACGTTCACATAAACGATGCACTGTTGCAAATGAGACAGGGGTTGATTAATATGCCCCAAACTGAGACAATGGCAGTACTTCATGCACAACGAAAGAGGCCGGAGTTAGTAGATGATCAGAATATGCTTAAATTTCTACTCTCTGAAAAGTTTAATGTATCAGTGAGTTATGAATTATATATTGTACTATTGTTCTTCATTTCGTTGTTTCTTATAGTGCACATAATTATTCATTCTACCTATCTACCAAATCAATATCTTTCATAGAATGCCTTGACAAAGTTTGTTCGTTATTGGAATGATAGATACAAGTTGTTTGGCCCTGATAAGTTTTGTATGGATATAACACTACAGGGCGCCATGAAAGATGATTCGCTGGCATTATCTAGAGGATATGTTCAAATACTACCAGAGACTGACACAGCGGGGAGAACTGTTTGCTACATTGATTGGAGTAGTCATGAGCCAAGCGTTGGATATACTGAAGAAAGCATGCATCGAGTATTTTGGTATATGATGCATGTTGCTATGCAAGATACCAACATTCTTCAGCGGGGAATGGTGGTTCTAATTTACCCACAAGAAGCAAGGCTGGATCAATTTGATCACTCTCTATGGACATCCATTTCTTCCTCTTTGAAGTATGCCTTGCCGATTCCATGGAGGAGCACACACATTGTGCATCCCAACAGATTCTTTAGCATAATCCACCCTGTATTCATGTCTTCATTGCCTAGAGATGTGCAAGATCGAGTAGTTGTTCATAGTGGTACGAAGATGAAGGTCTTGGCTAATCTACTTCGGTACTGTCTTCCTTGGGATAGAATTCCTGCGGAGATTGGGGGTTGTGTTGACTTAGATTTCGAATTATGGTTGACTGAACGTATGAAGAAAGAAGTTGAGAGTGCTAAGGCGGCAACAGCCATTGCAATCACCCGAAGTGGAACAACCAGTGCTCATGGATTGATGTCTGAAATGATGCCTGAGCAAATGAAAAGCAATAGTATTGCATCTGCTTCATTTTCAAACCATTCAATGTTTTCAAATGAAGACGAGAGTAGTACTCCCAGAAAGTATCTTTCTACCAAGCCAACTGTTGCCAAGGCTTCAAAGGGCTTGGTTGTCAAGTCAGGGAGAAAGAGTGATCCACGTATGGATAAAGCCGTTCAAGCAAAGCTGTAAGTTTCTGTGCATATTATGTGTGCAATGATGTTTTCAAATTATTATCATGTTCTCACAAGATTGTCATGTCTTGATAAATACTACGACAGGGACGATCCATCACTTCCCTTATTAGATGCGTTGAGGGAGGGAGGCTTTATATTTCCAGCAATTGATGACAGCAACACTCCCCAGGTGAGTAAATTATGTGTGTTAATATATTGTTTACTCTATCTTGGTATGAACTCAAATCAAATCTCTACCTTGGTATTAACTCAATTCATATATGCCATGTCACAGTATGCTGTTGTGGATTCAGACAATGTCAAGATCACTCAAAGGAAGAATCAATTGTTGAGAAGGATAAGGACAGCAAAAAAGAAAGCTGGCATAATCTGATAGTTGCGCTAATGAATGGGAGAATATACTGGCTGTGTGTTATTAATTAGTATTAGTGTGGTTTATACTAGTGGTATTTGTATTGAATTATTGGTATAAATTGGTTAGTAGTATTCACTCTAGACTTAGCACATCCATCAAAGACATAAACATAGTAGAGTATATGACGGGAAACAATCGGTATAAGAACACATCAAGTGTACAACATTCCACACTTAAACTTTAATAAATAATTAAAATCTATAAACTGATAATAAAGTAATGAAGTGTTAGTTCCCAGCAACAAGAGTTATTCGACTTAATTGTCTTCTCATGTTCGTGAAGGGAGAGCTATATTCAGTCTATGTCCGATGACACCATGCATAAAGCCTTCAAGAGAAGGAGATATACTGGGGGTAATAGCAATTGTCATCTTGGGTGGAAACTTCTAGAGCATCGTTGAGAGGCCTCGGCGTTACCTTGCGGATGTTTTTCAGTTTAGTACACGGCACAAGCAAGCTTGTTTTTGTATGACACATCACGTCGCCGTGGGAAACTTCTAGAGCATCGTTGAGCGGCTTCGGCGTTACCTTGCGGATCGGGCAGTTTTATTATTAAGAACGACCAGTTTCGGAAATGCAAGCATAACCTAATCCCTAGGCCAAGATCATTCGTCGCTCTGGTGTTATTAAAGGTCTTAAACCGTGACCTGGTGTTAACGTCTTAAACCGTGACTGGTAGTGGGGTGTTATCAAGGAAGGATACCGTTATAGGATACCTTGAGAGCTTCTTGCGGTACTCAACCATAACCAACCATTTTGGAGTTGGGTTTATCAACCATGGCGTTGGCCATCTGGTTGATTATATGTTATTGTTATTATTATTATTATCGTCTACGGAATCATGGATAGCAATCTTGGATAGCTATCGTGGTAACCGTTGTGTATAGCGTTGAGTTCATTTAAGAGCTCATAATTTGAAATAGTGAAAAGTGTAAAGTAAAAGAGCAACAAGTGCCAAATCAACATAGTCTGAACCTACTATCATTAGACGAGATATTGTTATAATCACCATCGATTATATCACTATCTCCATCGTTACAAGTACAATTACCATCCGAGTATATAGTATCGAGAGGTTATGAGCCCAAGTCGTCTTTAGGTTCTCTCTGTATCAATTACTAATATCTCAAATTATCCTTCGTTAGCATTCTCTACTACCGTCGTATTCAAGAAGTTAATAAAAGTCGATACGTCGACATATCATCAAATAAAAGTCAATAAAAGTCGATACGTCGACATAACATCATCGAGTTGTGAGAAGAAGTCCACAACATATACACATCGTTTATCTGTATACTCAAGTTCCTTTGACTATACCTATCTGCAGTAGGTATCGTCTATGCCCAACAGTCAATCAAGAAGTGCAGCAACGAGTAGCTGGGATTCAATTGCCTATTGGGGAGATCACGAAGACTTTAGTATGAGTACTAATAGCAGAGAAGGAAGTAATACAGCCGAAGACCAGGGAGGAACTACACCTACCGTGGCCCCTGATGAAGCAGCTAGGATTAGAGACCCAAGTGTTGCATCAAGGTTAAGTAATCGATCAAGAGGATCGAATCAAACCAACCGTTCTGGAAGAAGCGGAAGGTCATCTAGCAGCAGGGAGTTTCATACTCCTGGTGCTGGATTGTTACAACAACAACAACGTTCCCCAAGTACTATGAGTGAAGGAAGCCGTAGTTCAGTATACAGGAGCGGATCTACAAGGAGACAAGGAATGTCATCTACAGGATCTCGTCGTGCAGACCCAGGGGGATCTCGTCGTTCAGGAAGGAGCTTTACAAGTGAGTTGCTTGGTGCTACAGTTCGGAGAGCAGCTCGTAGTTATCGTACAGGACTACCTCCTCGTCCACCAGGTCACGGTCGTCATGCGAGTGTGCCTGAAAGTCTGTTAGGATCTATCGTCGACACTGGTGGCAGAGATGATGATGAATCAGCAGGAGGAAGTACCATCGAAACCCGTGAATCCATGGCTCGTGAATCAGCTGTATCTGCCTCTGTAGGAGATGCAAATCCCGAAGACATGTTTGACCTGATATTCGATCGTTCCACAGCTCGTACTAATGTGGACCTTTTGGGTACATCCAAGGTTATACTACCAAGGGATGCTCGTGGGGACAAAGGAAGTTACACCTATCACAAGAATCGTGGATACGCCATTCACGGTATTGCTAACAAGCTTGGTGTAGCATCGTATCTCCACAACGACATATTTGGATTTAAAGATAATGGGGATGGAAAGGATCAGAAGTATCAGAATCAGATCTTGATCGACCAACGAAAGATGGAAAAGGTTGATGAACACTGTACTGAGTATGACTTTGCCCATGTATTCAATATCTACCCTCAAGTCGACCTAAACGTGGATCCTGATGAGTATGTTTTGAGTGGAGGAGATTTTCAAGACCTGTTTGATACTTCTGTCACCATTAACATGTTGAAAGAGTACACTGAAGCAACGTACGTGGATGCACTCATGCATCAGATCAATCTCAACCGCTTTAGTAGTGATGTGACCTCGCTTGAATGGGCATTAGCGTTCCTCAAGAACTCTGTGACTGATGATCTTCATTCTCAAGTTGCAATGGAGTATAATGATTTGCCTGATGTTCAACAAGGTCCCGTTATGTACCTGTATTTAGTCCTCCAAGAAGTGTTTGGAAGCTGCCGTGAGTCTGTCGATTCGTTACAGAAGTTCCTCAAGCATGTTAAGGCGAAGGGAGTTCCTGCTTGGAAGGGTGAGAATGTGTATGTCTTCTCGCTGGTAGTCAAGGCAGCTGTTAGCAAGCTTGAGCATGAGGGTCAGTTACATGCCGATGCTCTTACAGACGTTATGGAGGGTCTTTGTCGTTGTACTGTACCTGAATTCAAGGAAGTTATGCAGAAGTACAAGAACGATCGAGTCGTCTTTGAATTGGAGAATAATGTCGGAGACTTCATGTGGGATTGTAAGAGTACCAAGGAAGAGATCTTCCACATCCTCAGCATCGGAGTCAAGAAGTACAAGTCTTTGGCACAATCTAAGGAGTGGTCAGTACCTTCAGGCAAGTCTCGTTTCAATGCTTCATTGACTGATGGAAACCAAAATGATGGAAAGATAGACTGTTGGAACTGTGGGAAGAAACACAAGGGTGGAGTTAAAGAGTGTCGTATGCCTAGGGATGACGCGGCTATCAAGCGTAACCGTGAAGCTTTCCTCAAGAAGAAGCGGGAAGCTAAGGCAGCCAATTCTAACTCTAGCTCTTCTTCTCAGTCGGACTACAAACGCACCAGTGATTGGAGCAAGCCTCAAGCAAATGAAAGTGTTCGTATTATTAATGGAGTCGCTCATTGTCACTGCAAGTTGTGTGGAGATGATGGTATGTGGGTTAAGGATCACTCGAAAGGCTATCATCATAAAGCTCAAGCCGATGATTGGTCGTTGGCAAGTCTCAAGGAACTGTCCCCCAAGCACCCTCTCTTTACTTTCAAGAAGACTGGCGGAAGTCCTGCATCTGGTGGCTCTGGAGGAGGAGAAGATACCATCCAGAGGGCGGCTGTTGCCGCAGCCCTCAAGCGTATTGCCGAGACTACTCAATCTGAGGAAGAGTTGGGAGTATGCAAGGCTGCAGCTGCTGCTTTGAGTCTCAAGCCGGATTTTTAAGAGGGAGCATGAGCATTGGCTTATGTGTTCCCTTATTGTTAAATCCAATATATATGTTTCTATCCGTCGCCTCCCGTCAGTTGTTAGGAGTTACTTTGGACGAGTTTGTTGAGTTCTTGCCATCCTTGTTCAAGCTTCTATCCGCCGCCTATCATCAGTTGTTAGGAGTTTATATGGATGAGTTTGTTGACGTCTTGACATGTTCATTCTTTGTCTTGATGTGTCTTTCAACCTCATCCATGTGCTTTATAGCAAAACTTCTAACTTTTATCATCGTGTTGTTGTTGCACAGAGTAACAGATATCAGTTACATTAGGTCCTATCTCATGTTTGGTCGTCAAGTTACCAAGATGGAGGATCTTAAGTGGTCAATCTTCGCCACTCGTCATCAGAAGAAGCGCAAGCGTGCTCGTTTGAGGAGGAGATATCGTAGGCAAAGAGGACTACAAATCAACAGAAAGAAGTTCCGTCGTAGGAAGCTTCATTACCACCTATATTTGAAGTGTCGTCGTCGTATTGGCAATAAACCAACAAATTATAACTGCCGTCACGAAATGTGTCGAATTAGAGCACATCAACTTAGTGAAATACAACGCTTCAGATCGGGTGAAATGCTTCGTCCATTAGAGAAATTACAATCGAAATTAAAGCGAGCCAAGATGGCATTAGACGAAGTATCGTATCAATCATTTGTTAATGATGGAGTAGACAAGTTTGAAGGGTACTCATCACCATTTCCAGTAGTGTTAGATGATGAAGGACAAGTCCGTGTTAGTCGCTTCTGCTATGTCGAAGACATTTCAACATCAACAATTGATTCTTTCGGTTCTTCATTCGATCCATTAGAGTCGTACAAGCTCATGAAAGTGGTAGAAGAACAGCGTTTGGCTTTGGAAAGTGGTAGTATTAATGATATTGAGGTCGCCGAATCAGTAATTAAGCGAGCTGCACTGTTCATTAGTACATCGAAGGCTTACCAAAGCTCAGTAAATGGAGGAGTAACATTCAAGTCATGTCCTTTAGTGTGGGATACTGGTGCATCATTCGGATTAACACCATTCAGAGATGACTTCATTGACTATCAAGAGGCCAATATAACAGTCCAAGGAATTGGTAGTTCAAATACAATCGTCGGAATTGGTGTGGTAATGTGGAAGTTTAAGACAGAGTCAGGGAAGACAATTCATTTACCTATGATTGCTTATCATCTTCCATCAACCAACATCCGTCTCTTCAGCCCTCAAGTGTTCCATCAGCTTCATGGCGGATCAAGTCATATAGTAAGAGACATGGGGGTCGATGTACAAGTCAAAATGAAGTTTCAGAGGTTAGATGAATATGAGACTGTTAATATCAAGATTGATCAGATGTCTGGGAATGTTCCAATGGTCGAAAATGTCTCGTGTACTAACAAAGAGCGAAAGGAGATTGGTCCTAGACTTGGAGCAGATTATGGCGTGCCTTATGACGTCCAGAGGGAGAAGTCAACCGACGAGATTGACCTTGAATATCAACTGGCAGTGGCTCGTCAAGCTTTAGACGTCCAGAAGAGAGGTATGCTTCGTCACTGGAATAGTAAAGAAGGACATTTCGACTATGATTTCTCATCACCTGTAGCTATGGTTTGTCCAAGTGTCGGAGAGGATAGTAATCAGAACTTGGCTGGACCGCAGAAGGAGTTGTTACTTTGGCATTGGAAGCTTGGAATCTCTATGAAACGTATTCAAGCTATGATGGTTGAACATAGAGCTATAGATGGAGCTAATGAGTCTGTTATCTTTCCACAGGTTATCAAGCCAAGGTTCAAGACGACTGCAAGCTGTGAAATACCTTTGTGCACATCTTGTGAGCTTGCTAGAGCTAGGAGACGAAGTACCAAGACGTCCACCAAGATTGACATTGAAGAGAAGAAGGGTATATTGGCATGTGAGCAGTATGAAGTTGGTGATTTCGTGTCTATGGATCAGTATATTTCCAAGACGTCAGGTCGTCTGCCCACTGGATATGGCCGAGAGAAGCCTGAGAATCGATATTCTGGTGGTACAATCTTCAATGATGCAGCTAGTGGTGCTATTTGGGTTGAGAATCAAGTCTCGTTAGGTGCATTTGAGACTGTAATGTCGAAGAGGAAGTTTGAAGAGTGGTTGTATGAACTTGCTAGAGTCGAAGTGTCACATTATAGAAGTGATAATGGTATATTCGTATCTGAGGAGTTCAAAGAAGAGTGTAAGAACTTGAATCAGCAGCAGACTTTCTCAGGAGTTGGAGCTCAGCATATGAATGCACGAGCAGAGAGATCAATTCAGACTATTATGTATATGGCTCGGAGCTTCATGATTCACACGGCGTTGCATTGGAATGAGTTTGGAGTCGATAGTATCAGTTTGTGGCCGTTTGCAGTAAAACATGCGGCTTGGTTGTATAATAGACTGCCTAATCGAGTAACAGGTCTGACTCCAATTGAGATGATAACACAGACCAAGGCGGATCATCGTGACCTTCTGAGGACTCATGTGTGGGGATGTCCAGCTTTCGTGTTAGATCCAGCACTCCAAGACGGCAAAAAGATTCCCAAATGGAATGCTAGGTCTCGTATTGGACAGTTCTTAGGTTTCTCAGAAGATCATTCGTCATCAGTTGCATTGGTTAGACATTTGAAGACGGGACATGTCAGTCCACAGTTCCATATAGTTGTTGATGACAAGTTCCAAACAGTCTATGGTGGTGAGATGGACCCTGATGTTTATGATGCCGTGTGCAATCGTCTGTGGGATACTGATCGTGAACAATATGCCATCGATGAGTATGATGCTGAAGGTGAGAAAGTATACTCTCCACCTCCTTTGGATGATGTCTGGTTGGATGAATCTGAGAGAAGAGAAGTCAGGAAGAGGAAGGATATCATCACTAGCCGTCGTCGTCGTATGCAACTTAGAGACAAGGAGTTGGAAGAGAGTATTGGAAAAGTTCCTTCACCTCCAGTTCGACAATCAAAGCCTCGTACACCTTTAACATCAACACCAAATGATAATGACGAGGATGATAGTGTGCCAGGATTAGTATCAAACAGTGATAACAGTGATGACAGTAGTGTCGGTACAACAGATTCGAGTGTTATTCATATACCTCACGAATCAGAGGGAGAGATTAATGACATTAATGGCAACAATAGAGTTGGTTGGGATGATCATCCTGTAGTTATTAATGATTACGACGACCCACCATTGCCTCCAACACCGAATGTGCCGCCTCCAACACCTAACAATCGACCAAGTTTAGCACCAGAGGGAGCTACTGACACTGATGAATTGGCTAGGGAACAAGCAGCAGCAGATACAAATGATATTATTAGTGAACGTGAGCATGCTAGTAGTAATAATAACAATGTATCACCGCCAGTTCAACGATCACCAGCTCCATCTACACGTCAGAGAGTACGTAGACAACGTCAACGTCAACCCAAGCAATGGACTCGCTCAGCCGATGGTAGGTTGAGAAGAGACTCGAATGGATCAGTTCATTACTTTGGAGACATGACAGCGGATCAACTACATGCCTATAAAACAGTTTTGTCTTACCAAGAGAAAAGGAAGCATGAAGTATCCTTGTGTGCTGATATGCCTACCCCAGCATTCAACTTGTCTCGTCGTCTTTCATCTACTTATCACAAGCCTAAGCAGAGATTAGCTCGCTTGAAGCGGAAGGGAGACGAGTTATTACGTCAAGATGTTTCACTCAGTGGAGATAACATCACAGCCGAGGACATTATAAAGAGTCCATTATCCAAGTTTATACATCTTGCAGCGAATGAATGTGGATATGGTGGTACAGTTCAAGAGTTAGTTTGTGACTGGGTACATCCATTGTTCCTCAAGGCCAAGTCTGAAGCAAGTTCACAAGACAATCCGAATTGGTGGCAGGCCATGAATGGTCCATTTGCTGACGAGTATTGGAAGGCAGCATGTGTTGAGATTGAGACATTGGAGAATATGGATGCTTGGGAAGTAGTCGACATTCCAGAGGGAGTTAAGCCTATAGATTCAACTTGGGCATTTAAGTTGAAGCGCTTCCCAGATGGAATGATTAAGAAGTTCAAGGCTAGGCTCTGTGCTCGTGGAGACCAACAAGAGCATGGTATAGACTACTTCGAGACTTATGCACCGGTAGTACAGTGGACTACTGTTCGTCTGATGTTGATATTGGAAGTTCTGCTCGATCTCAAGTCGAAACAAGGTGACGTTACAGCAGCATTCTTACATGCCGAGGTAGAGGATGACCGCAAGATCTATGTCAACATGCCACTTGGATTTAGAAAGAAGGGCAAGTGTTTGAGGTTGAAACGGTATTTGTATGGTCTAAATGATTCACCTCGAGAATTCTTCAAGTATGTTGTTAAGAGGATGAAGAACTGTGGCATGGAACAGTCAGCATTAGATCCCTGTCTTTTCACAAGTGATAAAGTTGTGTGCATTGTGTATGTCGATGACTTCTTATTCTGGGCAAAAGATGAGAAGGACATTAGTGAATTGGCATTGAAACTTCGTGAAGAGGAGATGGATTTAGAGCAAGAGGATGATGCGGCTGGTTTCTTAGGTGTTAGGCTCGAGAAGACTGAGGATGGTCTGATTGAAATGAAGCAGACGGGATTAATAGACCGTATCATCGAGACACTTGGATTGGACAAGGGTATGGTTAATGGGAAAGCTACACCAGCTGAATCAGTTCCATTAGTCAAGGATGAAGATGGTGATCCTGCAGTTGGTGATTTCAATTATGCCAGTGTCGTTGGAATGCTACTTTATCTTGCCGGACATTCAAGGCCTGAGATTGCATATGCCGTTAATTGTTGTGCTCGATATATGTTCTGTCCAAAGGAATCTCATGAGAAGGCTCTGAAACGTCTGGGACGGTACCTCAAGCAGACTCGTGATAGAGGATTGATATTAAAGCCTACATTACAAGATGGGAAGTTAGTAGTTGAATGTTTTCCTGATGCAGACTTTGCCGGTATGTATGGACATGAAAAGCATACCGACCCTGCAAGTGCCAAGAGTAGAACGGGATTTGTCATCACACTTGCATCGTGCCCCATCTTCTGGCAATCTAAACTACAAACGGAGACTGCATTATCAACAATGGAAGCTGAAATAGTGGCATTAGGACATAGTTGTCGAGAGTTGTTTCCCATTATTGATATGGTCAAGCAAGTTGGTCCGTTGGTTGGTTTAGATGTTGGTGATAGTAATATGAATGTATCCATCCACGAGGACAATGCCGGAGCATTAATATTGGCACAGACATTACCTCCACAGTATACTCCAAGGAGTAAACATTACCATATCAAGACAGTTTGGTTTCGTGAAGAGATAGTAAAGCGTGGTATCAAGCTTCTCAAAATTGACACAGTTGAGCAATTAGGGGATATCTTCACCAAGGGTCTTGGTAAGGCTACATTTGAATACCTTCGGAAGAAGATAATGGGATGGTGAATTACTCAACATACCATTAGTCAAAGATCTTATCATTCATGGGATGAAGTGAACGATCAGAGGGAGTATCAAGGAAGGATACCGTTATAGGATACCTTGAGAGCTTCTTGCGGTACTCAACCATAACCAACCATTTTGGAGTTGGGTTTATCAACCATGGCGTTGGCCATCTGGTTGATTATATGTTATTGTTATTATTATTATTATCGTCTACGGAATCATGGATAGCAATCTTGGATAGCTATCGTGGTAACCGTTGTGTATAGCGTTGAGTTCATTTAAGAGCTCATAATTTGAAATAGTGAAAAGTGTAAAGTAAAAGAGCAACAAGTGCCAAATCAACATAGTCTGAACCTACTATCATTAGACGAGATATTGTTATAATCACCATCGATTATATCACTATCTCCATCGTTACAAGTACAATTACCATCCGAGTATATAGTATCGAGAGGTGTTGATAGTGTTCATCCTTCTCAAGATATGGGTATGAAGTTATTGTGTTGTGTGTGGATATTCTTGTTGTTTAGTCCTTCCACAAGGATAGTGAAGTCAAACCATATGACTATTGGTACGGATTTGGTCAGTTATTACCCATGACGAGGGGCTAGGGGTACTCGATGATGGTTAGTAGAGTTATTGGTGGTAACAATCAAATCAAAAACAAATTACAGAGATTCCGACATCTCCTTCCATCTCCAATTATCCAAAGCAACCATTCCTTAGGAAGAACGTCGAGTGACGCTGACGAGTGTCATTGAAAAGAATGATTGCGTTGAAGACTGGAGACTGCCAACAAATAACTTGAGACTTATTCCCCAGGCCAACCTCACCACCAAGCTCCTGCCACTCAACACAATCAAACCTTAAGAAGAACGTCGAGTGACGCTGACGAGTGTCATGGAAAGGTTCAATGATATTGAATGACAGGAGTCTGCCAACAAAATCATATAGATCTTGGACAAAACAGACACACAAATAAAATAAATGTACTAACCAAGATCCACAGAAGCACCTCAATAATATTGTCAAGAAGGTCTCTATCCTTCCAACATAACCATTCCTTAGGAAGAACGTCGAGTGACGCTGACGAGTGTCATGGAAAGAAATGATTATGTTGAATAACAGAAGCCTTGTCAACATTCGACCAGCAAAATGAAAATTGAAAATGAAATGAGTGAGAAAACTTTTTTTCTAAATTATAGGCAATGTTATATCTATTATTATTCGTCACTCTCGCTTTAAGTGTTATTAACAACAGTGCATTGGCCTTTGGATACAGTAATACAACTACACACTTTGACCTTGGTGACTTTAATAATTCACACTGCTCCTCTGGGAGAAGAGTCTTCCCGACTCAGAGTGACACCTGTATAATGCCTGTCAGTACCACTGACACGCGTCTGATAAAAGCCGCATTATTAGAGGATAATGAAGTCACTCGCAATGCAGCCGAGCAAGCTGGTTTACCAGAAGGTTTCTTGGCATATCGATACGTTGGTCAAAGGACGTGGGCAATTAAGCACATTGAATCAGGGGAATGTTTTGCTACGAAGGCAGAGGCAAAGGAATATGCAACAGGCCAAAGCCACGGTGTATGGAATCTTGAAGAGGATTCACAACTTTTGGAAGCTATTAGCCAATACAGTCTAAGTAACTGGAAAGAAGTAGGGAATCATGTTGACGGAAGAACTGCGGAACAATGCGCAAATAGATGGTTTAATGTGCTCCAGGACAAGACTGATGACGAGCTTAAAGAATTCTACCCTCAATGGCAAGGAGTAGAAGATGGTCCTGAGTGGACTTCGGAGTTAAACGATAAATTGTTTGAACTCTTTTTGACACACGGGGATCGATACTTTGACGAGATTGCGACTGACCTAAGTGCATCTACTGACTTGTCATTTACAGGTCATCAGGTCAGGAGACAGATTGACAAACTTGGATTTAATTCTAGAGAGAAATATGGCTGTGTGACTGAACTGTCCGCTGTCCAAAGCCTAGTTGATAAGACTGTCGATCAGTGCAAGGATCAATATGCAGAGGAGATTGCACGTGAAAAGGCCCTAGTTGGGGATTCATTCAATGCTACAAAGTTTGTCAGAGAATTGTTGTGGGGTAAAGATGACGATGGAACTGGATTGATTGGAAAGACTCCAATACAGTTATGGGAGCAGTTCAACTCTACAAAGAAACCGGATATGCATATTGGATTCTTCTTGGTTAGTAAGTTTGACCTAACAATCCTGAACTTGTGTACAGTGCACAACAATATAATCTCACTTCATTCTTATTTGGTGCGTCTCTCTGTTCTAGGTCTTGGACAGATTGAACACAAAGCCCCAAAGGTTGCATTTACAACAAATCCTGATCATCCTGACTACAAGAAACATCAGAAGATGTGCTGGAACAGTGACAATCTCACATTAGAGTTTCACGATTACAATAAGGCGAAGAGTAGTCATCTCCTTGGCGATGATACACGCGGTGAATATGCCGATCTGATCAAAGATCGAGTTGCAGAGAAGGAGACCAAGCTAAATGCTGAAAGGCAGGTTGCTATAATTGAGAACAGAATGATGGAAAGTCCAATGCTTACATTATTACTCAGAGGCAAATCTAAAAAAGATATCGCCGGATTGAAGAATCTCATGACTTTAGCTTGTCAACAGGTTTGCGATGATAACGACTGGGAGTTCAATGATACAACTAATGACAGTGATGATGACGCCGACGACGATGATGTTGAGATGAAGCCACGTTCATATGCAGGTTGTAGGAAGAGTGAGGGAACAGCAACGAATCTTAGTGTTGATAACTTTCAACCCAAAGGTGTTATTGCCATCTCACCATCAACAGCAAAATCCCTAAGTAGCATTTCAGAAGCAGTTAAGTTTGCACATGCGCGTTCAAGTAACAAAGGATTGCGCACAGAAAAACAAACTGGACATCTACTCAAGAAACGTAAGTGTTGTATGAATACTTCATGCAGACTGTCTAATATATACACTCACTCAATCTTTTTGTTCCTAGACTTGAGAAATAAGGAAGCAGGTCCATTTGATGATACTGGTCTACGCTTCTTTGACATATCAGATGGACAGCTTGACCCTGAATTATTTGATCACATTGGTGATGATAATGAAGAGGTAAGGTATTGTGTTGATAAATGTATACCTCATATGTTCGTCATAGTTACTCACATAACATTCTTCATCTCCAGTTGATCAATCAAATTGAGGAACTTCACGGTATCATTGAGGCACTGGAATCCAGCAGTAACGGAAGCAGTAACAGTGGTGATGTCGGTCGTGGTGTTCTCATTAGCCGCCTCAAGGATACTTTACTAGAGATTGAATCTCTTAAGAGAAATGTTGTATATTTACATGCTAACAATCTTGAGCAGGCACGCACAATCGACTCTCTCTCTGGACAACTTGATGAGTATCATGAACGAGTTGAGAGTATGGATGTGGAGAAGGCTGTTATCTCGGACGTTGCTACTGTACAGCTCAACGAGTCCCGACGCATTTGTGGCGCACTTGAGCAAGAGGTTCATGCTTTGGAATCTCAACGAGAGCAGCATCAAGTTGAGATGAACGAGTTGCAACGACAATTCAACGAAACACAACGGCAGCTGTTGAGACAAAACAACGCACAGCGGCAACTACATTCGATCCAAGATGAGAGGAACGAGGCACAGCGGCAGCTAAAGTCGAGTCTCGACGAGAATCACAAGGTACAGCGGCAACTACAGTCGATCAAAGATGAGAAGGCAGCCGTTGAACAGCAACTCAAATCGTGTCAAAACAATAATGAAGCACAACAACAACAGCTTGATACTGCCAAGTCGAGTCAGTCCGAGATGCAATTACAACTTGAGTCTAGTCAGGCTGCGGAAGCACAAGCACAACAAGAACTAGTAACAAGTCAGGCCAAGAACATCAAGTCACAACAGCAGCTAGAGACGAGCCGATCCGAGTTGCAACGGCAATTAGATTCGAGTCGAGATGAGACGAACAAGTTGCAATCACTACTTGAGACATTAGAATCTGAGCGAGGTGAACTGTCGAATGAAGTTGATAAAGTTATATCTGAGCGTGATCAGCTTGAGGTCAACTTTAAACAGCAACTCAACTCGTGTCGAGAAGAGAAGGCGGTGTTGCAAGAGCAACTCGACACAAGTAAAGTCGAGAATAAACATTCACAACAGCAGCTTGAGTCGAGTCAAGACGAGGTGAAAGACTTACAACAACAATTTAATCAACTTGAGATTGAATCGTCACAAGAGCTTGAGATTAGTAGGCAAGAGAAGGAATTGCTACAACGACGGCTTCACACTGCCGAGTCGAGTCAGTCTGAGTTACAACATGAGAATGATAAGTTACAAGTCCAACTACAATCCAGCCACTCGTCACAACAGCAACTACAGGCAAGGATTCGTGAACTAGAGCAAAAGTTTGCCACAAGTCAGAAAGAGAATGAGACGATGCAAGCCAAGTTTGAGAAAGAGTCTACCGACCAGCAGCTTGAGATTAAGAATAAAGAGTTACAAGTAAAGAATGACGAGTTAGAGACCAAGAATGCCGATCTACAAGAACATATAGCACACGAGAAGAAACTATGTAACTTCGTTATCAAACAAAAGGGGGAACTGAAGAGCGTCAATCAATATCTCGAGTCTACAATCGAGACTAGTGAATCCAAGCTAGCTGCTGCTGAAACTGAACTCAAGACAAAAGAGACGGTCCTCAAATCAATGACTACAGAGGCAACCTCATTGCAGAAGGATCATATCTCATCTAATCTTCTAGAAACGGATTTGAATAAAATCAACGAGAATAATAGAATCGAAGCACAACGGATTTCATTACCCAAAGGAGAGTTTGCCTTGTTAGAACTAAGGAGGAAGTGTAAGAGAAGAAGAGATTATGATAATGAAAGTGAGAGGATGATTGATGATAATGAGATTGATCTAGGTGATGATGACCTATGACTTGACTATCTAAGTTAGAGGTTGTTTTCTTGCCGCGGTCGAGATTGAGTGATAAAGTGTACATTATTTTACTGTAAAAGAATCATAATCTAAAGTTAGATTGAACTACTCTTTGCATCCCCTTTTAAAGTCATAGATCACGGGTGCACCCAACTTGTTTTGGTCAATGAATGAGTTTATTGAATCTAAGGTTGACCAGTCTTGGCATGGAATTGGAACGTATTCTAAGTCTTCGGCCGGCGCATCATCATACAAGTGAGCAAATGCTTTCTTGAACAGAGTTGGCCCCGCATTTATCGGAGATGCAAAGTGCGCTGTGAGTATACGATCAAAGCTCAGGTTTGTAATACTGTTCACCCAATCTCGAGACTTGTCAGGCGCCCTTGCATCATTGAAGGCGCGTAGTATTGGAGCTCTTGACAGTTTATTACTCAATGCATCAAAGCCAGGATATGTACTGTCACCATTTGATACAGATTCAGATCTTAGAGGAAGAAAAACAGCCTGTAACACAGTCCTCTGCCAAAAAGTAGGATCTGATATAGTGTCTTCATCAAAGTAAGTAGAGTAAATGGGTTGAAGTGGATATGAATGGCCAACAGACGGTACACAAATCACAGCATCTGTGACTATCAAGCTTCTGGATATTTTGTGGACAAGGGCTACTTCTGAAACAGGCCCTGCATTGCCCTCCAATTCAAGACATAAGACTTCAAAGTCAAATGCATCTGACCAAGAGGGAAACATATTAGTTGGCTTAGATTCTTGTCCAGTCTCTTGTTGTTGTACTTTCACCGGTAAAATACCGTCAACACGGTAACCCATTGTATTTGATGCCTTCTTTACTATTTCATCAACTTGCTCCTTGCCCATATCATCTGTAACAATTCCACATTCCCCAAACACACTATATTGACCTGGACTTATCCATACATCTTCTACATTTGGATACTTTGACAAAAATTGTTTCATTGCAGCTTTGTGTTCCAGTGCATTACTAGCTAAGACTACATGCTTTACATGCCCTAATTCGTCAAGCAGAGCACAATACTCCTCTGTTGGCCACAGTGGATTGCACACCCACAAGCCACCATCATCCAATTTGATGATATTAGTTCGAATAGTAGCAGTTACATTTTGAAATGCAAGTAATTGTTCCAGTGCGTATGATCCCCTACCGATATTATATCGATATGTAGCTCGGTTCTGCAATGGAGGTAAGAAAGATGGAGGAAATACTATTCTTCCATCACCAATTGTTTTGTAGTCTAATGGATTGTAGTCTGCGAGAAGTGATGTTTTAGAAGTCTTTGTTGATACTGTTGCAGTATCATCGGAAAGAGCTGGGCTCTGTATTGGGAGGGTAGTTGGAGCTATTGCACCACCACTCACGAGAAGTCCTCTTGTTAAAGCCTCTCGTCTACTCAAAGAATGATAATAAATATCATCATCAATATAATTGTTTGATGTTGATGGTTCACCTTCAGTTTTTAGACTCAATGGGCTAGTACTACCACCTCTATCTCCGATGAAAGATATCCATGCGCTAGCTGATTCGATGGCCAAAAGAGTACCAATTACTGCAAATATAATAGTGGATAACATGATGAATATTTTACCTACTAGGTATCATAGGTATAATTTATCGAAGTATTTATTTGAGATTTGAGTCATCTATTAAATAATTTGGTACGATATTGCAATATAACTAACTCATTCAACTTGCAACTTACAACAGCGATGTGAAGTACTAACCGGAACATATGAATTATTACGCCAGTCTACGAAATTGTAAAGTTCTCTTGGTGAATCTGCGTGACGGAAATACTTTTGGCGATAGAACGTAACATTCACATCACGTGCAAGCAGGGCAGGGGTAGCGACGACTTTATTTCATGATGGTGATTTGATGTGTTAGAAACTTGACTATATGAATATAGTTGTGATTTGTTTTTATATGGTGCATTAGCAGGTATACCTAAAAGGGTTGAGGCCGAGATGTTCATTAACTCTTATAGATCGATACTATTTACATTTTTCATGATAATGTATCTTTGTACCCAACAACTCAAGTCGGTGACTGCATATGTTATCAAATCAAACAACATTAGGTCTTTACAATCATATGCATATAGAATGACAATACCATCACAATCAGCACATAGAATACACAAACAACAATCTGCAAGTAGTATTCGAACACATCATACACCGATCTCAATGATGGCAACATCATCATCAATCACAACTAACAATAACTGGGAATATATTACAAATCATAAAACATCAAAGACTGTCAAACTCTTCAAATCAGTACTTAGAGCTAACAAGTCAAAGAGATCTGAATTGGGCTTGACTGTCGCTGAAGGAGTTCGTCTTGTAACGGATATACTAGCCAATGAAAAGTCGCGACGTTTAGTCCGACGGATTGTTGTATCAGAAGAAATAGATTATACAGACGAATATCAACAAAAGTTAGGGCATTGGCTATCTATTGTAGATGAGGAATCCAGACAAAACAAAGAAGCTAATCAGATAGATGGAACATGCAGTATAAATATAGGAACATCTGAAGTTGTGAAAGCATGTTCTGGCACTGTAACTTCACAAGGGGTAGTTGCTTTGTTGGATGTACCTCCTCAATACGATCCAAAAGACGAGAATATCGCTTCACCACCAAACAATAATAACATACCTCCATTTTACCTCATATTAGATGGCTTGTCAGATCCAGGAAACGTCGGGACTCTCTTAAGAAGTTGCAAAGCATCTTATGTCACTGCATGTATACTGCTTCCAGGTAGTTGTGATGTATTCAATCCCAAAGCTGTGAGATCTGCAATGGGAGCTTCTTTTTCTGTTCCCATACTTGACACGAGTAAGACAAGTGAGCAGGAAGCATTAGAAGAGGTATTGAAACTATTGGAAGACTTCGATATAGACAACAGCCGAGTCTTTGCTGCAACAATGGAGAGCTCTGGCAGTAGTAATACTGCAAGTATAGTTCATTATGACATTGACTTTTCAAACAAAGCAGCAGCTGTTATACTTGGAAGAGAAGGAGAAGGATTGAGACATCCCGTACTAAATGCTATAAAGCAAGGCAAGATATCAACTGTTCATGTGCCAATGGCCGAAGGCATGGAGTCACTAAATGCAGCAGTGTGTGGAAGCGTAATCATGTTCGAACGGATGAGACAGATAGCTTGAAACTTAAAGGTACTTTATATTTACAACAGAATAGATAGCAGAGCAAATCTTGAAGATCCATCACTGGCCTCATTTCGTATAATCTTCACCTTCAGTGCCATCTTTCTCTGTCCATTAGATTGAGGAATTGTCATTCCCATTCCATGCATAGTGCCGTCCAATGCATCAATAAGTTCTGCTGCACCAACAAAGCCAGTTCCATGACACTTTCCTAGACTTGGAGAAAAACCTCCTGTCACTACTACTCCTAACGGGGATAACAGTGACTGTGCATCTTCTACACTGCCATCGCAATCAGAGCCCTCGCCACTGATACTAGTGTCATTATCATTACTCAAACTTATAGGTAGTATCAGATCACCAACATTGAGAGATCCTTTCCCATCACAAACCAGTTCACATCTCAACATTGCTGGAAGTGATAAAGATTCTCTAAGCTGTCTACACAAGTTGGAATGTTTTTCTGATTCCTCCATTGACAAAGGTGAAGCTTGACTAGTCGAGTTGGGAGGTTTAACTTTGCGTCGGGGTCTACGTTTAGGCTTGTCTTCAGTTGACTCAGATATAGATTGCGCATGTAGTCTTCCACAACCATCCAACAATTGTAGAAATGGAGTACCAAATGAACCTCTAACAACTATAGTAGATTCTTCATTTGGTGAAAGAAGATTCTCCCAATGAATTGAAGCTGCCATTCTTCCAAAGACTTGATGCTTATTAATGAGTTGTAATTCATATGATTGATCATCTGAAGTGGTGGCAGAGCTCTTTTTACCTCTTTCCTGTTTACTTTTCTCGTCATTGAATTGTTTTCTATTACGAAGAGTCCTCTTTAATGGAGTATTGATTCTTCCCCATGATCCTTCAATACAAGTGCGTATTACAGCCCAGTCTAACCATGATGTGTTCGCTTGTCTTTTATCACCTTCATTATTTATTACTTCACTTGTATCTCCTCTCCAATAAGCCTTGCCTTCCTCTGTATCAGGATAGTCTCTCGGAAAGATTGGCAATGGAGGATATGCTTCCAGTTGTGCTCTTACATCTTCTGTCAAGCCAATAACACATGCACCTCCATCAGTGACAAATGATTGAAATAGCTTTGAGCATATTGATGGATGACATATGATATCATATCCAGAGCTAGCAAGATTGTGTGGTAAATGTTTATAGTTTTGATTTGGTTGGTGACACTTGAGTAGTAAACGAGTTTCAGAGGGAGGTAGTTTAAGATCTACTAAAGTACCATGTTCAGCATGATCAATAACGTCATCCGACAAAGCGTCTCCTAATATACTTCTTATTGTTGTTGTAGAAGCTCTTCCTCTGATTCGCAGGAGTGCCAATGGTAATGTAGAAATAATCACTTCATTGCCTTTAATACTATCATTATACGATACAATTATCGTGTTGAGTAGTAAAGATATCTTTTGATGTATAGTAGGATGAATCAATATCGATACAGATGCACTTTCTTTAGAACAGTCAACTATAAATGATGCTGGGCAGATCGGCTTCAATGGGCAAGTATCAATCTCATGTATAATACATTCTCCTGCTCGTATTTGTCCCGTGCACATTGATTCGTTCAAGAGGGAGGGTTCTTCTGTACCACAAAGTCTTTGCAGAATGGATGCTATTGTTTGATATTGTTGTTGTACAGATGTTGAAGAATCATTATAAGTCAACTTTATAGCACAACCATTTACTTCCCATGTAGCATCTTGAAT
>Ga0214477_100493_pt1 | contig 27230 bp, 23 predicted proteins | sample M1_20Mar14CPVII9_FD_165058 | JGI IMG/M metagenome (GOLD analysis project Ga0214477, IMG submission 165058) | Marine eukaryotic communities from Monterey Bay, California, United States - M1_20Mar14CPVII9sort6BwellC16 | ecosystem: Environmental > Aquatic > Marine > Unclassified | place: USA...
CGATCATTTCCACGCAAGTTGTAATTATTTATAATGGCTTCATTATTAGGTGTTTGTGAATGACGAGAGACGTGTGGTCGAGGGGGAAGTTTGGTATTAGTATTAGTAGAATCTAGAAATGATAAGTCGTTGGTATTTGAACCATAGTTTTTTGTATGCAGTTCACGACGACGACGTTCGAGATGTGTTTTATGCGGAATTAGTGGATGTGTAATTGTACCAGTATCAGCATTTGTTAATATACGATGTTGATGAACATTAGATGTTGCTGCAGAGGGCAAATAGGCAGTTGCCGCCAACATTATCGAGAAGGTGTTTATATTTTTCATACCGAGTTGTTTAATAATTAATTAAATAATAGTATCGTCCCAATAATTATACACCAAACTAATAAAGGACTACTACCACAACCTGATGCACCCTGCTGCTACTAGTGTAAAGGAGAGAAGGAGGAGGCCGATAGGAGATAGAGTTTGAGTTATGGAGGCTGTTGCAATACATCCTACATAAATCCTACATACTACATACTATCAATATCAATAAGGTATCCTTTGGTATCCTATGTACTGAATAAATGAATTAATGACTGAATCAAAGGTATCTACTTAGCTTAGACGATTAAGTATAGTAGTACAGTAATTCAAATTACATCTAGAGTATTATTACAGAGTTCTCCTTCTTATACTTGGTGGTGAGAAAATCGTATATCCCTTACTGTTCCATTTGGGTGCTGGGTATTTGTCTGTGTCATCGTTAGAACATCAATCTCGTAATCCCACTCGGGACCTTTTATTGCAACCTGCCAACCTGAATGTCGATACCCAGTCAAATACCCCGTCAAACCAAGAGATGTTGCATTCCCCGTCGTGTAGTCTTGATAGCACTTCTCAATCAAAGCTTGGTTAGCTATATCATAGGCTACCCAGGATCCAGAGTCTGTTTGATACTCCCAAACCCCACCATTTCGATCTTTTGGTTGGGGTTGAGTCAAACTTTGATTAACTTCAGGTTGATCAACAAGAGATTTAGACAACTCTCGTTCAAAACTTGCACTGGCTGACCATCTCGTACTCTTGCTTGCCTCCCTTTTAGATGCATAGGGTGTACGCGATTTGTCTCTACTTCCCACATAATACCGAACTAAATACTCTGGGTAGGCTCGGCCGTTCTCATAAACAATCCATACTTGGCTACCAGCCGTGTTACCAGTAACAGTATTGTACTTTAAGCCAGAGGTTACATCAACAGGTGGGACTGTTAGGGTTCGATCTTGCTTGAGGTTGATTTCTTTACCTACCGTCAATCTTGTCAGGAACATTTCAAGGTCACCCTTTGCTTTGGGGTATGGGGTGTACGAGTAATTCTTGCTGTAACTGGCCTTATCTGCAAAGTAAATACCTCGACCCCACAATCCTTGAGCTGCAAATTGCATCATGAAGCCATCCATCTTGTCATTATAGATGATAGAAGGATCAAGAGAGGAAGTCCCATGCCAGACCCGTTTCTCATTGCATTCTATATTATTCCCTTCTAGCCGGTCCTAAACGAAAGTTGAAGATGCAAGCTTAAGTCAGAGTGTCATCAAATAGTTTGACATCTTGTAGGTATTCATTCCGTCTTACCTTGTGAAAAGAATAATACGACCACAGAGATTCGTTCTGTACACGATGTAACTGACTGATATGTGCGTTTGGTATTGTAGCACGCATGCTCTCAAGTACTGACCAGTACTCTTCATCTTCAGGCGTGACCGGTACTAGTATATCTGATGACTCGGTCCATGTAGATGGAGTGCCCTGCAGTGCTGCTCGCTTCATAATCAATGACTGCTGCCGCGCTTTTGCATCATCGACTACTTTGTTCAAGTTATCAAGATCATCATCGATTGAGTTCAAGGCTTTAACCTTCTTTTCAAGCTCAGTCATGCTGGATACGAGCTCTTTCTTGTCTTGATAGATACGAATGTATCTGTAAGTAATACCCACTAAAAGCAAAGCAACAATACTGAGAACAATCGGAATCCAAACAGCAAGTTGAACAGGAGCTGGTTGAGGGACTGGATAAGAATCCATGGGGGCTATGTTCAACCCGCAAGTACTTGGAGCGAAGCAAGTATCCTTGAGAGAAATCTCAGCAGATCCAACTTCAGAACCTGTCTGGCCAATGTCTTCCCATGACATGGTATCTCCAATACGTTTCAGATTAAACAATGAATACTGCGGATCTTCTCTATCACCATCTGATGTAAATCTAACACGCCCACTAACACCGTTGAAGTCTAAATCAAGAAGGTTCGACATTACGGCAGTTCCATTACGTCTATCAAGTGGAGGTGTTGCCACGAGCGCCATGACTAAGGCTAGAATAGAATCAACCATTTGCTGTGCAGCATGATTAGTTAATTCTAACCAAGGTTCTTTACCATCTTGATCTTGAGCATCTTGTAGAGCCATCAGAAAATCATTATAGTCTTGATTCTTGTTCATGTATGGAGTAATACCGAGCTATATTTGATTTAGGATAGAAGAATTGTATTAGGAAGATTAGTTTGTATACAGTCATATACAATCAAAAACAATATCGTACAGTCACTCACATATCCGGGATGAACATCTTCTGGAAATGCCAACATGAAATCATCCATATCAGCAGGGTACCGATTCGACCAAGCGTCAACACCAATGAAGATAGTATCAGGTTGGAATCTAATCTCTGCCGCGGTCTTGATTTGATGTGATGGTAAATTGTATTAAGACAGGGTTTAACAATTAGCAAACCAAAAGAGCAAAGGAGATGGACCGTCAAATAAGCAAAGCACTGCAAATGTCTCTTACCTTGAGGATACTAAATGCATGCTGGTTGTGTGCAATGAGCAGTATGACTCGTGAGTTATTGATAGGGTCATCGGTTGGTACTCTATCCAGTGCTTGTCGAACAGATTCATCATTTACAGATTCGTCTGGATTTATAACAACTGAGTGAGTATATGAAATATCTCCTTCCCATTCACCACTAGCATCATCATGTTTGCCCGTCCATAACTGTTGAAACGAAGTTGATAAGCCAGTAGAGAAGACAGTGTCAGTTTGGATGATTGATACTCTGTCCCAATTGAAGCCTCGAAGCATTGAAACTATTGCCTTCGTTTGGTAGAAATCAGATGCCACAGTCCTTGAAAAGAAGGGATATTCCAGTTTATCACTAAGATCGATGGCTGTCGAGGCCGGAGAGCTTTAATTTGAAAGAGTATGTCAGTTGGTATGTATACCTTAGATGAAAGTATAATAACATGTAACATATCATATACTCACACTTGTGGCACACCTTCTAGACTGGCAACTCTAGCGCTTGATATCGAGGAAGAAGAACACCTACATCCCATCAATCCGTGTGGAGGTACACCACCATTCTCTGTCCTGTGTGCCCAATATTCCTTTGAAGCGGTACTACCATCACATGCAGAATTCCTCGCATCATACTCAATAAAGCTAGTGTTCATCATCAACTCATCATGCCAGCCATCGGTAGGATCATTAATCATTTGCATGGTGTAATTAAACAGCTCTTCTCCCCACTCCCAATTTTGAGTATCAAAGAGACCGAGGATACGAATGGTATCATTATGGAGGAGATCAGCAGGAGACTCTGCGATGACGCTGCCATAGTATGCCAAAGCAAGAAGCGATTGTAGATGTTTCCCTTTGTTCATGTTTCATATAAATCTCGTCGACTTGTTGCAAGATGTAAACTATGACATCTATCAACACAATATTCATAGTGCTGATGTTAGACGTGCACGGCTTGATATCTTGGCTTGATACTGCCGGCATCAAATAGATTCTCATACTTCCTTCATATTAGTAAAAATGCCAACGGCATATGAAAGTGATATGCACGGCTCAACTTGTTGATGTGTGTCAAAGAATTTGAGAAGCATCTATTTTCACTCTACTGCCTCTTAAAGATATTGTCCATCACATGCCGCTCAACATCATTAGATACATAATTGATCTACCTAATAGTAGGCGGCGACAGATGCGATATATTGTTTGCCTTCACAATCGCCTACGCCTTCACATCGATATCGTACCACTCTAATGTATGCAACACAAATCATTCACTTGCAAAATGGCGAGCCAACCGGATCCAACCTGAGAAAAAGGAAGGCAACTCAACTCTCAACTGACGACTCTCAACTGACGATTAGAGGTGACGAGGATAGAGAATATAACCAAGGAAGTGTATATACTACTAAGTAGTTCCATATTATAGTACAATTTCAAGTATGAGTTTAATGGCCTCTGCCAATCGGCGGATTAAAGAGAAGGGGAAGAAAAATGTGCTTGCATCTCGAGGATCCAATGCCAATGGTCATGGAAATAGTAATGATGGTTTCTTCAAACAACAACAGCAGCAACAGCAGCATCCAATATCTCCATACGATATGGACAGTGGTAATGGCAACAGATCATCGCCTGTTGCAACAGTAAACAAATCTCAGTACAATGTCGGGGGTTCACCTAATCGATCGATGCCACAGAGTAATAGTCAATACCATCAACCACAGCAACACATGTCTCAACCACAGCAGGCATATCATTCACAGCAACCGCAAATGATGAATAGTAATAATACTCGACGAGGATATGTTGGTGGAGGTATGAATGATGATCAATGGCAACAACAAACAGCTCCCCCCTCACCTCAGCCACAATATCTACATCCACAACAACAACATATACAACATCCTCCATCACCTCGTAGCAGCTACCAGCCCTACCAAGCAGGACGAGAGGGGAATGATCCATCTACTTTCGATTCTGCCACTCGTTATCAAGGTTCCTATACAAACTATCTATCGCCCCGTCATCCAGGACGTGTACCGTCGAAACCAAGAAGAAGATACGATTCGTTCACTGATGTTCCTCCTGAAGAAGAACAGCAGCAAATGAATGGAAAAGTACAACAAGAACAACAGGCATTTGATCCATTTGCTCCCTCACCTGTGAATGTTCCTCACAATCAACACAATGCTCGTACTGCATCTCCTGCATACTTTCAGAAAGGGGATAACTTCCTGTCTTCTCAACCACATCAAATGAATGTTGATCATCCTCAGAGTCATATGGTAGACAATTCTGATAACTTTGTCTATGATAATACACAAGCAGCTAATAACAATGAAGATGACTTAGTAGCCCAACAACCTGTACTAGGTGCAGCAGACTTTGAATATCATACCGAAAAGGATGAGGATACATTTGATAACTCAAATCGTGATCAAGATACCTCCTTTGAAAGTAGTACATTAATAGGTCAAGATATAGTCCAACCTCTAAATAATAATAATGGACGTGTATCAAACTTGGCAGTGAATGATATGGCAAATATGACGGAGAATGATAATCAAACTGTTAATTCCGAACAGGCACTACAAGGTACACCTGTGAAGAAGAAGCATTCATCACCAGGTGATATCGTGTTAAAGCCAAAGAGTGGTAAGAGTAAGAAGAACAAGTCCAAGGTTATTATTGATAATGTTGATGAAAACTTGGTACATCCTTTATCAGATAATAATAATCATCCTGATCAGTCACTATCGAGTGATGCTGCCCGAGCTAACAACATTCCAAATATCAACCGAGTGGGAAGTGGCGAGGGCAATAATAATAGGAGGAACAATGCACGATATGCCATTCATAGCAATAATGAAGATGGAGATGAAACGACTGACGATGAAGATGTTGTTAAGAACAATAATAATCGATTGGCAACACATAAAATGCGTGACATTGCCGCACATGCACGAAGGTTTGCTAGCACCACTGTTAGTTCAGAAGGTAGTGAAACAAGTGGTGGTGATTTACCCCCAGCCATGCCTTCTTCGACAACCAAAACATCTCCACAGAGAATTGGAAACTCGAAATCATGGGATAGTAAGGAAGGGATGAATAAGAATAAGTTTGATTGGGCACAAGGTGCCAAGGAATGGGATAATGTTGAGGAGGAGGGCGGGAAGCAGCCAAAGTATTCTAAAGCTCGAGAATCAAAGTCGTGGGATGATGATATAGTACCTCGTACGGGAACTTGGGGCGATCAAAATTCAAGTCTATTCGATGGAACGTCAACTCAAGCCAATAGTGCAATGAGTAGTAGTGTGGGGCTTAATGCGTTTGGAGAAGGGATGATTGGCGGTGGAGGTAGCAGTGATAAAGAGAATGGGAACAGTACAACGTCAACGAATGCAAGGGCATTGGCAGAATGGGATAGAGCCGAGGCAGAATGGCGTGGCAATGTTAGTGTGGGAGATGAAGATAAGCAGACCAAGCAAATGCCTTCACTCATGGCTGGTGCAGCAACAAAGAACCATCCCTGGAAGTCAAATAACTTGAGCTTCGAGGAGTTTGAACCAGAATCAAGTGTCTTTGGAAGTGTGGGCGGAAAAGAGGTTGATATTCGTCAGTCAGAGAGTGCCAGTGCCCTAACGGGGGGTGACGATGAGACGGATGATGATAGCATCTTTGGCGGAGTAACAGCTTCATCCCGAGGAGGTGCATCAAGTGATATTTTCAATCAGATCGAGGACAATATCAAGCAGGCTGACAAGTCGAAAAGTCGGGCATTAGGCATTCATCCCATTGGAAGCGATGATCGTTCAGAGGCCGAAATCTCGGCACAGCGTGCACGAGATATGCAAGCTTTATTGAAGCAAGTCAATTCTTCACATTCCGAGGCATCGGCATCAGCGTTCGAAGATGAAAAGAAGAAAAGAAAGAGCATATCTTTCGGTGAAGCAAATAATACTGTTCATACATATGTTGCCGCCGCAGAGAGTTCCGAGTCCAATGATGGAACTAAATATACAACTGACGACGACGATGCCATACCTCTTTCTGAAAAGATTGGTCGGTCTGAAAAGGCCAACGCTAAGTCAAATCAACGACCTCAAAGTATGTTTCCCAACTACCATAACGACGACGACGACGATGATAATGACGAATCAACTATTCAAGAAGGCAGTATCAACACATATGATGATTCAACGTTGGGCGATAGTGTGACATATAAGAGTGGAATGAGTCACGACGATGACGAGGAGGAGCAGAAAGAAGAAGATGGTGATGAGTTGAACTTGCTTGATCAAGTTGGTTTTGGCATGGGGGCACTAGCTGCATCGCTTGGTGGTTTGTTTGATGTAGGACCAGAGGATGTTCCGACCGAGAGCAATAGTGAGTCTAATAAGAATGTCAACAACAATAAGAATGCTGGAACTAAAGTGGGTGCTACCGAGAATGATAATTTGAACGAGATACCATTATACGATGGGGAATCAACAGCGATATCAACGACCAATCGCACCTCGGGACATAGCACAGGCACAGGAAATACCAGTGGTCAGAGTGGCCAGTCATCAGAGAATGACTGGCTAGGTTACCTTGGCAATATGATCTTTCCAAAGGGATCGGCCTCCATTCCAAGCGGTGCCGAAAGCACAATATTCAGTGGCGATACCACAACATATGACCAAGAGTCTACATTCCAAGAAGACGAGGATAGTTATTTGCTACAACAAGCACTGGCGGCAGCGAGGGCCATACACCATGTTCAAGGTGTAGAGTATGACGAAACTCAAGAGATCAATGTTTTGTCAGACATTAAGTTTGTGGTTGTAACAGTTTCTCTTCCCCTTGGATGTAAGTGTTTTCTTTATTGTGTGTGTGTATAACCTGCTTATATATTGTATCAAGCTCAACAAACTATATCTCGCCCTTCTATTATCCTATTATCATCAGTACTCTTCCAAGAACATGAAATTGGTGTTTGGGTATCAAGGGTCATTCCTGATGGCAATGCAGCAAATAAGGGTGTTCAGCATGGTGATCAACTTGCTGCCATCAATGGAAACAGCTCAGTTCATGCTAAAATTGATGAAGTGGCAACTACAATATCAAGCACTCCGAATAATATGAGTGTTGAACTCACCTTCTTGCGTTACATCGGACCTCTACGACCCATGCCCGGATCAATCATTCAAGAAGGATTTGAAGTCACTGATACGGCAGTATCGCCGGGGAGAGGAAAGAAGCTAAGTCTCTTTTCGAAGAAGAAGAGTACTACTACCAAGACACCGCCGCCAGCTTCCCCAGGTCGTAAAAAGTTTAGCCTGGGTGGAAGTTCACCAAAGAGTCCACAGCTAACAACTCAATCACCTAAATACACACACTCGCCCTTGAAGCTTCCGTCATCTAGAGGATCATCAGCTGCTGGTGGAGGATCACCTTATTCATCTTCCTCGCCAAAACAGTCTTCATCAAGACGAGCTGCCACTGGGGCCGCCGCCCCAACAATACCTTCTCTAGCGCCAGAACAGAAGAAAAAGAAGAAGGGACTTGGTAAGATTTTGGGCTTTAAGAAGAAGAGTTAAGTTTGATAGATGGGCTGGATATGAAGTAGGTGGGTAGAGGAATTGAACAGGATGCATAGGTGTATATGTTTTTATTGTCAAGAGTATGTTTGTGTTATACATACTAGTTATTGGGTATCATTCCTTATAGGATATAAGACTAGTTTAGATGTGGTGAACAGTTAAAACAGTGAATCCGTATGAGGACTGATAGCATACTCTTTTTATATGTACCTTATACCAAGTGTTAAGTCATAACAAGGATCCCAACGGGTATCCTGAAAAAAACATCGTGAAGCAGTCTATTTCAAAGATCAATAAACACGATCTTTGGTCTATTTCAAGCCCCCGGCTCTTTCTTACACAAGGGTTTTAGCTACTTCTATGGTACATACAGGCTAGCGCACATATATTTATATTCATCTATCTTAGTTGTGAACAAGAGTCAATGAAGAGGGACTTTAGCACCTCCATTTTGCAAGAGTTTTTTCGTGGATTACACTTTGATTTTGGGTGACTTTATAAATGAACTTCTGACTCAGCCTCACAGACGCAACCAGACTATTTAGTATCAATAGACCATTTAGCTGTTATGTACAGGATTATAAACTTTTCTTCTTACTAAAGAATGGAGTGTACAACAAATCATCATTGCTCGACTCCGATGAGGAAGAATCATAGCCAGTTTCAGGCCTTGCAGACGAACTAGATGCTTGTTTACTAGTGACAGCAGCTGGCATCTTTCGGTCCATATCAGAGATAGAATCGTCATCGTTGTCGTCGTCAAGATTCATTTCGGACTTGGTTGATGGCATGGCTAACAAAGTAGCAGCACTTCTCTTCCTGTTGCCCTTGCCAAACTTGGAAGTGTCAATATCATCTCGAGTGTTGCGGGTGTAGTTTCCTAGCTTTGACATCTCACTAACCAATAGGTCTTCACTTTTGTAATTGTTAGATTTCAGCTGAAGATTGGAAGCAAGGATGTCTTTCCTGCTCTGCTCGGCATCTGCAATCTCCATGTATCTATCCTCCAATCCGTGACATTCAGTTGGCAGTAGGCTGGTGTTTGATAACTTGCAAAGTTTATGAATGAAGCCGTTGTATGATGAGGAACTAGAGAAGCGTGGAGTCAATGATAGGACGAGTGGGTGTGTTGCTAGCTCGCTAAACACTGCCATCTCCTCTCTCCAATCGACATCCCTCGAACCGATGTTTGAAATAATTGCACAGTCTACATCATCTCTCAAATGTTTGAGTTCTCCAAGGTAGGTATAGTTCATTGCCGACTGATGTCCATTGTGCTTTTCGTGTTCGTTCACGTAGATAAAATCTCGATCATCATCTAAACTTGAACGTTGGATACATACATGGGTTGGCTTTTTCAATGCAGATAGTAGTGGGTGTGTCCCTCGAAGTTGTACCTTCCTGTGGAACTCCGTCGCCTCAGTATCCGCATCCGATCCATTGTTCATACGTGCATAGATGGTACGTAGATCTGTCGTGTCCATTGCATCTTTGATGTTGATTAATCCCCCCAGAAGAGCTGATGCCCGAAGCCACTTGTTCTCCTTCGTTCCATGCTGATGCATCAAAGCTTGGTTACTAATACTTTTCCCGTTCATCTCAGTTTGCTTATCCCGAACAATATCCGACAGAGAAGTCCTCAATCCCTTTGCAGCATCCTTTTCTGTGGCGATTGCACGCTGGACATCCTTTTCTGTTGCAATTGCTGACAAACTAAGGAACAGATCTTCAATTGACTTGTCCCAATGCTTCATATAACGTACACGTTTCGCTCCAGCACTTAGCAAAGTACGTTCCCTATCCAGTGCAATACTTGGATCCCGATGAAGTCTCTCCCACTCTGTCATTAGGACTATAACATTATTGAGTTGAGAGACACAATTCATCAAATGGCTCTTGGGCTGCATCATATCCACTTTCCCTTCCGACAGAAATGCCTTTCGCCCCAACAATGATTGGGAAGAGAATATAATCTACACCATCATTATTCCTCTGCAAATGTTGACACCCCATGACTCCTTTCCTCACTTGTGCTTCAAAATATTTTTGAATGAGTTCGCTTCCTGACTTTGGATCAGATGCCTCATAGTCACTTGAACGAGTCCAGAGTACGGCCTTCGTAGCAGGGTGTGACGACAAAAGCTTGACGAATAAATTAAATCCATCACCATCGTTATCATTCAGCTCTTGTAGAAGTAATTGTATCTTCTTATTCAGATTGTCATCTGATGATATGATGTTGTTGATTTGTTCACTGTTTTGCAACTCATCAATTTGTTGTTGTAGCTCGGTGGGTGGCCACACTGAAGATACTTTTGAGTTATTATCAATATCCATCATCAATAATTTGTGAGGAGAGAAATGTCATAGGGGGTATGAATTGGTACGATATTGGTATGATGTTATTGATTGATGAAGATCTAACTGCATTGGCATTGGTAATTCATCATTTAGAATAGTATGATATGAAAAGTGTATGAGCATACGCCGGCAAAGAGTATATATAAATAAGACCACATAGAACGCATGATATGTCAAGGTACAACTTACCTCTTTGTTTGCAATTTATATGTTTGTTTATCTAATGATACATACTTTGCAACAATGCAATGTAACATAAAATATGGCAGGTAGACTGTAGCCGAGACCACAGGCAACCTGCCGAGTGAAGGTGTCATAACTTGAGGGTCGACCCTCACCATCGAGGTCGACCCTCGACTCTCAAGGGTGAGGGTGGAGGTGGGGGTACGACAAATAATCAGTAATAAATTTCTTGGTAGCCAATTATTATGTAAATTGTATTGACTACCCAAGACAGTATTTTCATTCGGTATTCAACAAAGTTTTACCCCCCACCTCCAAGGGGGAGGGTGGTCAACTCTCATGATGTTATGGTGCACTGATACTCAGTATTACTCTACAATATAACAACAGTAGCCGCCAGCTAATCACAGGCATATACTATAGATATATTGCAATCATTACCACAACGGTAGGACGACGTTTGTAATCAAAATACCAACACACAGGGTACCGACACAACTTCATTTTTATATTTATATCTCAAGCAAAGTTATCAGATAAAAGATATTATCATATCATCATGCCACCTGCCGGACCATTAAGTAAAAACAAGCATATCTTCATGGCATGGTTGGATGCCAACGACGATCATCCTTATCCAACTGATCAACAGTTGGAAGAGTGGGAGGATGAATATGGAGTGACAGAACACCAACTCCGTACATGGTTCAACAAAGAACGAAGTGCTAGGAAAGCAAACAAAGCAAAACTAAATAAATTATTGAAATCTACTACCTCCGCTACCAACAACAGTTCATCAGCAGTAGCGTCATCTATGTCTTCAACTACTGAGTTCACCGCTCTTGTGAATGAGATATACAATATCCAACAAGCAAGCGCATCCGCTAAACAAAGTGTATCAAAGTTCCAGAATGATAATCCGGGTGATCAAAAGGATGATTGGTCGGCAGCTCAACGTACCGAGATGGCCAAACTCCATAAATTAGTTAAAACTACCCATAATATGGAGATGACTGCTATCACTAAAGCATTCACAACATTACAATCATTAGCCGCCGATAAGAATTGCAAAGACCTTTGTGATATCGCTGTTGGTGCTGTACAAGCCCTATTTGCAATGAAACAATCACGTGAGGCACTACCGACAGAGTCAACTGAAGCACTTCCATACGAATCTTCTAATGCCTTTGTTTGTAAGGTTAATGTTTTCAAGAATGCCGATAAGTCTCAGTTGACGTATTGGAAGAGTGAATACTACCAGGCAGTTCTCGTCTCTCTCGTTGAAAACGTCACAGGTATATTCAAATATGTAAACGTGTCATCGGAAAGTAGCCAATCATTCATGAAGGTATTCACATCAGACTTGTCAACGCAGGAAGAGCTTGTAATTAGTGCCAAAGAACGGCACGCGAACCACAAGCGAGATAGGTTCGATCAACAGTACTTCGTGGGTGATCTCACAAAGGATCAATTGGAGTGTGATGCCGATGAACTAATGGCTGGTATGTTTGTTATGGAGTTTAGTAAGGATGATGGGATGAAGATGACTGCAATCAATAAGTCCTTGGGATGATGTGTATAATTTGTGTTGTGAATTGAGCTAGGTGGTGGAGTTATCCGTATAAATTAGAATTTGTTGTATGTACATATTGCAGTATTAAATCTATTTGCCGCCTTTAGTATCAAATAACAACTGATCGACGGCTTACCACTAAATACATTATCTCATCCAACAGTCCACAAGATACACAACTTCAATTTTTCATGAGGATACCTCGCCCTTTTGAAAACTTATTATATCAATTCAATTTAAGATGGGGGGATTAGCTCAGTTGGTAGAGCGCGTGCTTAGCATGCACGAGGTCTCGAGTTCGATTCTCGAATTCTCCATTTTTACACTTTAGGACTGTTCCTTGTCTTTTATTTATGCTCAGTTGTGTTCATTGGGATGTTATCTATCTATGACGTAAGTGGTTTCATCTAATTCCAACAGGAACTGACCATTTGGCAGTCATCTAAGTAGCTAATGTTTTGCCCTACTGAGAGACCACTAAAGTACCTACCAGCTATCCATCATCATATCACAGTCAATACTCATCTTCTGAGCAACATCTACCCCTCATTTGATAGCTAAGATCATATAGAATCCTTCTATGACATCAATAGAAATTTGATTTTTCACTAACAAATGCCTAAGTAATAAAAAAGTGATTTTTTCGTGACAGTCACGTGACTAAAGCCAAAAATGTGATATTGCCGTGATCGTTGTCTCTAGCCCTCTTATTGCTAGTCGTACGTGTTAAGCCGTGCGCTAGCACAGCCTCGCTAGAGCCCTCGGAGAGGCCCACGGCAGTGAATAGACAATAGAAGTAACTAAACTCGTCGTTATTATCATCAGAAGTAGCAACAATCATATACCTTAACAAGAAGTCAGTTCTACAAAACATGTGGGTTGTAAAATAGACAAATCACCAATTCACATTATAAAACATTACAAAGGCATGCTTACCAGTTACCTCTCCGCTCTCCATAGCATTGCGCTGCACTGGAGTGATAAGTTTGTTGACACATTCTAATGCACGATCTTCAACCAAAGTTATACTGCTAAATAACCAACCCGTCAAGAGTCGGCCGCCGGCAGCCTCGTGTCGAATAGAAGACCCTTGGATGGGATATCCCTCTTCTTGCATTGTACCCTGGAACCCGCTCTCGACTATATGCTCCCAACCCTTCAGGAGATGTCCACTGATCTCGATTGAACCGCCTAATCTCTTACATTTATCCAGTGATGTGCATAGGCCCCAACAGAACTTTTGAAGATCAATCGGCAATCCAAGCATTTCCATCTTTATCTCTCCTGCAATATCATCTGAGAGATGATCACACTTGAATTCCTTGAGGCCATCCAAGATCATCTCCGTACATTCAATTTGAACATCGACGGGGATATTGGCGATGTTGACAATTGAGAGAAGATGAGGCACAGTCAATCGATTTCCCTTCCTATATTCCTCCATATAAAACTCATTCCGTGTATTCCCTACCCCGGCAAAGCCTGCCCTTCGGTCATTCTTTTCCAAATAGATATGGGGATTCACATCCAAGGTAGAAAGAAGTTTATCATTCTCATTGACATATTCCCATAAAGGTGAAGATGGGTTGAGAGCGGCATCCTTGGATAATAGGAACTTGTATGCCTTGATGCAAAATTGCTTCCATGCCTCCAATGCATCCTCTTGTTCCTTATTCCATGATACAGATGAACATACTGCATTAAAAGAGAGACGAGAACGGGGTCTCTCCGACTCTGGAAGAGATGAATGTACTGCGGCCTCTTGTGTCTCATACTGCAGTGTCATATCTTTGATGTATGATAGCAAATCTGCATCGACTTGTGACGAAGGGGCTTGGTTTCTAGCGTCCACTTTTGTTGAGAGCGACTCATCGGGTTGTTTAGAAGCGTCTGTTATACATGTTGAAAAGGATGTATATTAATCACCATTATGTATATATATACATACACATATAAACATACCACACCACAAAAGATATGATGAACTTACCAAGTAGTTCCATCTCCATATCACCATCATTCCCAACTTTGGGCACACCCTGAGTCGATGAGTCTGATTCGGGTAAAGGTACTGCTGAGGGTGGATTGACAACGGTTGGTTCATCTTCCTCTAGGATGCCAACCACCATCACCTCGTCCTCTTCCTCTTCCTCCTCATCCGTTAGAGAAATAGCCATGTCTATTTCCTGAACATATACTGCTGGATACGTCGTCGAACCGAAAGGAGTATACCAAAGAGCTTCGAGATAGTCTCGATTGAACTCTTTCTGATTATTTATTGCATCCAAATGCTGTAATACAAATTCATCTGATATCTCAAAAAATTCTACCCTCAAATGAGGCTCACCCCACTCCTCAAGTTCTTCTTGACCAAAAGTAAGCACTTCAGAATTAAAATTTATTGTAATATCTACAGTCTCTGTTAACCCCTTCCGAACAATCCCAAACTTAGGCATTATATTAATCGAATCTCTATGATTGTTTGATATTAAAATCTAAAAAGGAAATAATATTAGAAGATGATATGCATATATAATACATGTCAAATTATTAACACAAACATCACGTGTACTTACCCTAAATACTAAATGTGCACCACTATCATCAGTATTGTATAACCCAAGGGTACTTTTGGTAGCACGATTATTCTTGGATATTGATATACGTACACTCCCGCCCGGTACAAACTCTTCCGTATCTTTGCCTGGCACATCATTATGGATTGTTACATCACAGGGCGGCATACCATGGATATTAACAACATCACTAAGATTATTGTTTTGTGGTACTTCCCAATAGATCACACTATCTTTATGTTCATGAGAACTAATAGAAGATGATGTTGACATTTCATCACTTGACATGTTGCAATTGTTTGTTTGTTCTGATGTTGAGTTGTTGCTGGATTGAGTTGTATTGTTGCAATGATCATCTGTTGACATGTCATCTTTAGATTTGGGATCAATTTGCCAAAGTTGTGTGAAGAGTGTATCAACAGATGATGTTGACATTTCATCACTTGACATGGTTGCAATTGTTTGTGTTTATTGCTGGGCTGGTTAGAGGTTGTGTTATATTGCAATACAAAAGAAGGTACACCCTAAAAACCAATGACAATCTTTTTTTATGATAAATCAATAAATATACGGTATATCTAGTATGATACCGCTATTGGATTGTACATCCGCGGTGGTATGTTGTCATTGCCAATCGTCATAGGATGTTACGCTCGGCAAGTATTGTATGTTTGTTGGTATATTATGTGAATACTGAATTGTGATTGGGGGTTTGAGGGCCGGGCGACGGTATCCTCGCGCCATATTTTGTTGCATTGTGCTCTCCTGCATGATATTTAGTTGATTATTAGATGTTTGGAAAATGTGAGACCAAAACACTAAAGACAAATGGATTTTTATGATTCTCAAGTCCAAAGTCTAAGGCTAACGGAGAATTTTATTCCCCTAAAGATAGGATACCGGTTTATGGATACCAGTCACAGAAACACCACCAAGAGAGATTGCCCTTTTTTACTCTCCTGGATCACAACAGGCTGACTTTCTTTTGCTCCTTGTCATGCCGACATCATCTTTTAAATTAGAATAGAGCTTGATTGTCCGAAACTTTTGCTTTTCTTGGATTTGCTAACTGCTATTGAACTCTGATCATGACAAATCATACATATATACCTGCAACTCTATTATTGCATAGATTCTTTTCTTAGAGTATATCAATACTCTGTAGTAGGGCATTAGAGAGCTTGTGCTCAGCATGCAGGAACTCTGGTCAGATTCTCGAATTCTCCAAGCAACTTTTGCTTTTCTTGGATTTGCTAACTGCTATTGAACTCTGATCATGACAAATCATACATATATACCTGCTAAACCTCGCTACGCTCGACGAACAGTGTATTCACATCTGAGCAATACAAAGGAAAAGGAGAGAGCCACAAATGAGTAAAAGTCGCAGTCAAGCGAGCAATAAAAGGATACCCTAAAAAGTATCCTTTTCCTCTCTTCTCCTCTTTTCTATCCCCTTGCTCCTTTGTGATGTCACTACTTATACCCTCTCAATATAGAGCACATCTCATTGAATATAAACCAAAATGAGGATTAATGCTACATTACTCCTAGCTGCCATACCGGTGGCGGCGTTTGTTGAAGCCGATGCCTTTGTCTCCCATCCGTCTCCGACAACTCTCACCCCCAAAAGGAGCCATCAAAAGTTGCCTCGTACATCAGCATCGGCCACTACCACTAATAACAAGCAACGTATGGAATCATGGTCTAATACTGCATTAGAAATGTCAGGTGGTGATGGGGAAGCGGCAGTATCTACTGATGGTACCGCTACAATTCCAAATGAGGTTTTCAATCTCATCAAGAGTATTGTTGGAGCTGGAGTTTTGAGTTTACCAGCAGGTGCGTAGATACATATTTATCACATGTGTGTTATATTATATAGCATTCAATCAAGTATATAAAGAATTGATATAAATATACTGTATTTGTGAATATGTATACGTTGATTCATACATGATGATAAAATTTGTTCATTCAAAACATGTACACACTTTATCTCACTCAAATCTTTACTTTTGCAACATAACACATATAACATAAATCATTACAAAATGAATATCAGGGATTGCTGCATTTGGTAATGCTCCTAGTGCTCTTATCCCAGCTACACTTCTTACAACTGCAATTGGAGCGATATCGGCCTACACATTCATGTTAATTGCAAGGGTATGTAAGATGACTGGAGCAACATCATATGCTGACGCTTGGGACAAAACTCGTGGTACAAAGACATCATGGGTTATTGCTCTTTCTTCGGCATTGGATTGTTTCATGGGAAATTTATCATACTCAATGATTCTAGCAGACTCCATTCGTGATTTACTATCAACATTCTCAATTACAACTACCAGAACAAGATCTCTAATTGGGGTTACTACACTCATCCTCCTTCCGCTATGCTTGGTAAAGAATCTTGCTACATTGGCTCCCTTCTCTCTCTTGGGTATTATTGGAATGGCATACACTTCCTTTGCTATTGGTATCCGATATTTTGGTGGAGCATATGCAGCCGGTGGACGTTTCCTCCCTGATATTGCTACATCATTGCAGCCAAGCTTCGGAACTGTCGGAGCGTCTGGTGCAATGTCCGCCAACTCGCTCATATTGGTCTGTATGTTAAGCACTGCATATATTGCCCACTTTAATGCACCTCGATTCTTTCGTGAACTAAAGGATAACACCATGTCTAGATTTGGCAAGGTGACTGGTATCTCATTTGGAGTTTCAACAGCAATTTATGCAGCAGTATCGGCAATGGCCTTCTTAACCTTCGGCGCAAACTGTGATGGACTTATTTTGAACAATTATTCAACCAAGGATCTGCTTATTAGTGCCAGTAGGTTTGCAGTGGCAATTTCTCTCATCTTCTCGTGAGTATACTTCATATTGTGTGTTTTGTGCACTTCATATCGCTTGTCATTAGATGTTTCTCACAACAATAACAACTATATGCAGCTACCCTCTTTTATTTGTTGGCACACGTGATGGTACACTTGACTTACTTAAAGTCCCCGAGGAGAAACGCAGTGCATCTCTACTTAATCAGACTACATTTGCATTATTAGGAATTACTACTGCACTTGCATGGAAGCTCACCGACCTATCGTTTGTATCATCAATTAGTGGAGCTGTGTTTGGGACAGCACTAATTTTTGTATACCCTTCGTTGATGTTCCGCGGGGCTATTAAGAACCTTGGTGATAAGGCTACAGCTAGACAGAAACAGGAAGGAAAGTTTGCTATGCTAGTCAACCTGATTGGTATTGTAGTTGCAGCAATAGGGACTAAGATGAGTCTACAATAGACTTGTGGGCTTAGTCTTTACTCTTTAATGACGTATAGGGAATCGGTTCATACAATTTACTTTAGGTATTCTTATAACGTAGATATAGGCAAACAGGATTGTTATATTACAGTTTAGATACAATATAGTTGCTCTGATAATAAGAAGCAGAATGATATAAATGGTATCAATACTGGCCAGTTGAGGCTTTCAGATTACGAAGACGTAGCTCTCTTTCAAGAGCCTCCTTCCACAGTTCATTTCTAATACTAGTACCATTTGGATAAGGATTTTGATTCATCGAACATTGCTGGGTATTACTGCTTTGATCATTAAGATTATTCGAATAGATGGAATTCGTCCCAACACCAGAAGTAGAAGGAGGATAAATTGAACCAAGTAGCTGTGAAGATAGTTGTGAAGACAATTGTGAAGAAAATAGCTGTGATGCTTGACCGACTTTGCCAGGACCCATGTATGGTATAGGCATCGAGTTGGCAGTCATTTGAATTGAATGGCGACGCATCATTCGAGGTTTGCTTTTCATCAAATCAGGCTCCATACTCATACCACCATATGCATCTGTTTGTTGAGACAGGCCAAAATCTCCTTCGGGTGTATCTGTTTGAGACAGTCCAAATCCCCCGCCACTGAATACGTTTATCTGGGGTGCCAATCTGCCCCCAGATACGACATGTTGAGGAAGTACAACAATGTTCGACGATGTAGTAGAAACTACTGACGGCTCCTCTGTATTATTCATCAGAGATGGAGAGTGGATTGGAGTGAAGGTTTGTATCAGTTCCTCCTTCTTCAGTTGTGTTCCTGACAGCCAATTGTTCATATCACTCAATTCATCTGTATTGCCAGTAGTTGATGACTTGGGTTCTTCTTCCTTTGGTAACAGGTTAGCGCCGCACAACCAATTTTGCATATCACTTAGATTATTGTTGTCGTGAACTGGTAGAGGGAGAATAGTTCCCTCATTAACCTCGACAGATGATTTAGTTATGGGAGTAGGAGTAATATCTAATAACATCTCAAAATTCAAAGGCACTGAGCCAGTTGATGCCCGTCTTCTAGGCTTTGACAACGTAGGAGAAGGACGTTTCTTTCCCCTTGGCACGGAGGAGGATTTATCCTTTGAGGGATTATGCTGCTTACCCTTTCCGGGATATGAGATCTTACTACAATCCTCGCCTCTTTGGAACTCAGGATGACTATATGCCCCCATATATTGACCCTTTGATGCCCTATATTAAGTTTTGTAAGAGTGTAGAAATAACAAATGTCAATCATAAAGTTCAGTTGACAAGAACAAAAGTATATCGAGGTGAAAGCATATATGATATTCACCTTTCAAACCCCCATCGCTTTAATCGTCTCGTAAAACTAGAATACTTGGTTCCTTCATTATTACTATTGTTTCCCCGAATTCCAAAGTATGGGAGGACATTCCTAATAAAGTCGTCTTTGTTGTTAATCCGAAAACGCTACATCGTATGAATGAAGAAGAAGAGAACCCTTATCGATTAGTAGAAGTGTGACACAAAATTATAATTTCATTGTACATATCATATGCACACATATTAACAGTGAGCACAAAGTGTGCTATGGCTTACCGTTCCACATGTCAACCAGGATATGGCTTTATCAGTACTTGGATTTGATACAATCCTATGCAGTGTTGTTATGAATTTGGTATGAATATCACCATTATTATTTGCAGTAGACGTTGATTCCCTACCATCGTCATGTCCACTATCACCACTGCCAATACTACCTAATATATCATCAGCAAGGATGGAGGTCATATCATCATCAAACCCTAATAGATTGAAGTCCTCATCTGGATTAGCAAATAGATCGTCTTGATCAATTCCTCCGTGTTGTTGCAATGACATGTCGTGTTGAATTATGGTTTATGTATGCCCTCTCTCCTCTCCCGTCCTCGATTGTATCACTGATTCGACAAATTAATATCTCTCAATCTTCTTTAGGTCGTCCTAAACAATCGTGTATAACATACTACCTCTTGGATAATGATAGAAAATAAATGCAAGAGCGAGGGCACATGAGTGATTGAAAAAGATACTAAAATCAAAGCAAAGAAGAGCAGCCTTTCTTCCTCAATCTGTCTTTCCCTAGAGGTCATTTCCGTATCTTTTTCATATGACGCGCACGGAAACTGTACCGTAAAGTTTTGTGTAGTCTGTCTGTAATATGCACTTCAAACTAAACAATAATAGAAAGTAGTAGTCGTTGTCAGCATATAGGTAGTATATCAAACCATAAAGCATAGTATTAGCCCCTTAACGACGATACAACTCGGTGATAGGTATTACTCAGAAGGATACCACAACGCGCTAGCAAAATTGCAGTACTGCACCGACCCTAATACACAATTAGGTTTGTTTGTTCTATCAGCAATAGCATACAATACAATGTCATATAATTACGATCAATGCGTCCAATCTATTCAAGAGCCTCGGCGTAGAGCATATGCTAACAATTCCAATTCCTCATCATCTAATAATAATGCATCCTCCCACACAAACTCACAAAATGCACAACCTGATTTGGAGGCACTGCAACAATCAATGGATGGATTTGCTACCCTATCAAAGCATTGTCCCATGACACCACTATTATGGATGCAGTATGCTCATGATACAGAGGTATTAATGGAGGGATTAATAATGTTGGAATCTTCTTCATCAACTGAAAATGGCACTAACAACAATAATAACCAACAACAATTGCAACAGATGCAAGCCAAGAAGAGTGCATTAGAATCATCTACTGGTATATTAGAATTGGCACTGTCAGAATTTTCAGGATGTGCTTTATTGCATTTGTATTATCTAGAAACACTTGCCGATTACATCTATTCAAGTGAAATGATATATAAATTAAACACACAAAATGAAGTAGTGGGTATGGAAGTTGATGATAAACAAGCTACGTTACAGAAATTATCTACGGCATTTGAACATGCTTGGAAATGTGTGTGTAGTGGATCACATGTTAATGAAGGATTGATTATATCTGAGATATATCAATTACAGGGTTCATTCTTATTATATCTCCTCTCTTCCGCAAAGGATAATAATAATACACAAGTAAATACAATCTTACAACAATTATCAAATCTATTCCTTCAATGGAGTAAAACACCAATGGGTGATGGATCGAATGGTGAAATGATGCAAGATATTGACTATTTGTGGAATGAGGCGTGCTCATTGATACTTTTATTATCGAACGGTGAAGAAGAAGAAAAGTTGAAATACAAACAAGAACTTCACCAACAAAAGGTCACATTATGGTCAAGTATTGATACTGAAAGGAAGAAAACATCCTCACTTATGAATACATTATCATCATATGAGAATGAAATGGATGTTGCCATGTCGAATGAGGGGATAATGTTACCAAGAATGTCATTATTTCCCCCACAGCAAGACGATGATGAGGGTACAACAGATTTGACTGCTAGACATTTGCAGTCATTACAGAGAAGTAGTATGAAATGGAATGCAATCCTAGTGAGTGATACAAACCGCTTTCTATCGGGGTTGGGAGGGAGTGAAACAAGCCGTGCATTCGCAAGGGCTGTATCGTATCTTCAGCGCATCTATCAAGATATGATGAAAAAGAGCAAGGCGAGCAATACCAAAGCTGAACTTCCGCCGCTGGAAGACTATGTTGCTACATATAAAGACTCGGCCATAACTTCAATGTATGAACGTGCCATATCCGAGTGTCCAACAGTTGAATCGTTGTGGGTTTCCTACATGAATTTCCTCAGAGGCGAATGGACTCGGTATCAAAGTAAAGTGAAAGAACAGAAGCATATGCTCAAAGGAGAGGAATTATATCTTCAACAACAGCAGAGAGATGAGTTGTCATCCATGTTAAAATCTACATCACATCGTGCTATAAGAAACTGTCCGTACAGTAGTACCCTGTTTGAAATACGAATGACAACCCTCGGCATGGTATCTACATCCAATTTAGAGCCCGATGATGTGACGGCTGTCGTTTCTGACGCAACGCAATTGGGGTTTTTGACTCACAATCGAGAGGCAATGCTACATCTAAGACTAACGGCAATACTTGTAGTGAAGAGAGGACTCTTATCGTTAGTATCGTTGGGAACTACAACTTCTACAACTGGTGTTGGGAAGGACTATGATGAAGAGGAAGATGTAGCTCCCAACATGTCTGTGGCAAGTAATAAAAAACAGTCTAGTGGTGGAGCAGTGCTTTATCAATCACTAAATCCTACTGTTACGGAAGAAGTTCAAGATCTAGTAGACGATATTCGAGATATGTATGATGAAACTGACAACTTCTTATTCAAGTCTCATCCAAAATGGGTCGAAGGGAAAGTTGCATTTTGGAAGCACCGCGCTCAAACCGAGGCATATGTATTGTGTCCTATTGTTCTTGCATTGAAGGAGGTAGATGATGAAATGGCAGGTGAAAATGATAGTGGAGGTGCCGTCGATAAGGAAGCAATTAAATGCTTTGAGAAGATAGTCAAGGCACAAAAGCCAAGCCATCCTGATCCATGGAGAGATTACATTAGGTACATTAGTAGTTCACAACTGTATTTACCGCCGAGGTCAAGTGAAACGGGTAACCCCGCACAAGGTATAGCTGTGTCTGCATCAACCGTACGGAAGGTTCGCGGATTGTATCAACGAGCCATGAATTCAATGAGAAAAGCTGGTCAAAAAGAAGGACTGACAGTGTCCCCTCCAGTGCCTGGCAATAAACAAGCGTGGATGGGGAAAGGTATTGATGGTGCCATGTTTTGTAGAGACTATGATATTGCTATCTCAGACTTGTGTCGTGAATATTTGGACTTTGAACGCACTACTGGCTCAGAGGAGGGATTTGCAAATGCGCAAATACTTGTAAGAAGTAAACTGGCGAATCTGACAACGCCCATCTCGGCGCCAGCTCCTGTTGTACAACACCAAGAAGTCAATGGCAAAAGAAAGCTTGAATCTGATGACAGTATCTCTAAGCCCGTGAATGATGTAACATCCATGATGGTGGACAATCAGGAAGAAGGAGAAGAGTCAAATGACACACAATCTAGATCGAAACGAGTGAAGGTAGTGACCAATCTCAAACAACCCAAAAAGACTGATGGAGTGCACAAAGTGCGTATAGGTAAAATGGATTATCCTGCTCATCCATTCACAATCCATGTATCCAATCTAAGCAAGGAAACACAAGATATGGACTTAGTTGATGCCTTTCGCTCTGAATTTGGTGCAATTGTACACGCCAAGATTCTCCGTGAAAAGAGAACAGGCAAAGGAGGTCATCATTATCACGGTGAATCAAAATGTGCTGGATTGGTTCAATTTGAAGAGCGTTCGTCGGTGGAGTCTGCATTACAACAGAGTGGAAAGTTTGAAGTTGGAGGGCAATTGATCACGATTCAAAGATCTCACTTGCCTGCAGTTGGATTAGTCCCTGCAGGTATGCATCGAGTTAATCCAAAGGGTGATGGTAAATCAACAAAGAAGAACAAGTTTAAGAAGGAAGCGAAAATGAAGATAGATACAAAAATGAAGGTAGATACCAACAAGGATCAACATATGAAATCAAGTGGTGGCAATGGAAAGAAGAAGAGTCGTATGGCGGACGAATCTCCGAGCGCAATATCATTGAGTGTACTTTCATTCAAGCCTCGAGGCATGAGACAAAAGCCCAAGCTCCAATTGAATGATGATTCAAAGAAGAAGTAGATTCAGATAAGTTGAATTATAACTTTATTCAACCAATACCATATCCACCATGACGTCTTCCCTTTCCGGGCTTGACGCCTTTGGGTTTCTTTGTCTTAGTAGCCTTTTCCTCGACAGTCTCAAACAAGGTACCAAGATATTTGCCTGCTGCTTTGCCAACTGATCGACTAACTTCCCAGGACACCTCATATCCTGACAATTGATATATGGGACGGTTCTCATAACCATCATCTACATCACTTTCATCATTGTCGTCTATCTCTAGTATTGTTGTATCTGTGTCCTTTTCTTCCTTGTCAGCAGCTGCGGTAGTACTTTCAGCATTAAACTCTGATAATATTCTTTCATTCAATTCCATTTCTACCTTTTCAAACTCGTCTGGTAGTCGCAGTGGAGATAAATCTACCACTAACCGATCAACGTGCTCTCCACTAGATGAAGGACTCAACTTGTGCAAAACAATCATTGGCTTACCCCTAGCATCACTCAAACTTCTATATGTATTCAATAGTGGTGCATCACTTCTTTCCTTTCTCCATGCACTGCCTGCCACCTCTAAGAATCCCTTTCTTCGTGCTTGATCAAAAGATCTTCTTTCATCTTCATTCAATCGGTGCGGTATACCTCTCGAACCTGTCCTTTTTTTCTTTGCTGGCATACCAAAACTAATCTTCTCTACATCACGCACATCGGGTCTCCAGCAATCTTGACGTGCATTCCAGAATGATGATGAAGTTGTATTGTCTTGTTGTTGTGTAGTTGATGACGAAGCTAATGACATTGTTGTTCTACTTGACATTATTACTCTTTGTTTGATATTATCATTGAACTGAGTAGATGATGCCACAAAAGCGGAGCAGTATCTCCTAGATTGCAACATGGACAATAAGATAATCAAACTACTTCTTGATACCCTCATTATAAAGTCTCAGTATTTTGTCTATTGATAGGATCTCCTAGATATAGATCTCGTCTTTTCTCCCCCCTTTGTACTTCTTTAACTTTTCTCGGCCACGTACGAAGTGAATCCAATTCCAAGGTCAAATAATGCTTGCAGTATATATTAAGATGATCTAATATAATAAGTAATACAACTTGTTGTAGTAAGGGATCGTCAACACAACATCCTGCCAAATGAGTCATTTCATTTTTTTTTCTCTCCATGTTATTTAGCGACAGGCGAGGGTATCCTGGGGTATCCTTCACAAAGCTAGCTAGCCTGTTAGTGGGGAGTTAAGGCGAGTAGAAAAAAACAACTGAGATGAAGCAGTCCTTCTAACCACTCTTCTTCTTTGTCATATATTCATTATGGTTATCTAAAGGAAGGTCTAAAGGTATATATAAAAATGACCCTCTAGCTTATCCTCCCACACATTCTCCCACTCTCTTCTCTAGTTATTGAAAGAATCCAGTCTTCTTTTTAGATTGCAACTCTCTCAATTTTTCTACCAACTCCTTCTCTTCCTTTGATACATTTGATGGGATCTCAATCTTCATGGTAACATAATGATCACCTCTCTTATTTGTATCTCCTAGTACTGGTGCGCCATTTCCTTTAAGTCTCATAACCTGCTCGGGCTGTGTACCCGGAGGTACCTTAATTGTTACCTCGCCATCGACCACTGGCACTTTGAGTGATGCTCCCAAGATGGCATCCATGTAAGATATCGTTGCGTCGGAGTAGATTTCAGGACCCTCACGTCTAAAGTTTTTATCTTCTTTGACTTTTAGGAAAATGTATAAATCTCCTGCAGGTCCGCCATTAGGTCCTGCATCTCCTTCGGATCTAACACGTAGTTTGTTTCCATCCTCAACACCTGGTGGGATATCAACCTTAATTTGTTTTGTCTTACTAACAGTGCCCTCTCCAGAGCATGTCCCACAGTATTCCTCAATCTTTTGTCCAGTTCCACGACAAGCCGAACATGTCTGTTGTGTTTGGAAGTTACCCAGCGGTGTACGTGTAACCTGCATCGTAACACCAACGCCATTACATACCGGACATGTACTAACCTTGGCACCAGGCTTGACACCACTACCTGAACATGTTCCACAAGTTTCGAGATGACGGATACGAACCTTCTCCTCACCGCCAAATATTGCCTTCTTAAAGTCTAATTCAAGATCAAATCGTAAGTCATCTCCTGCCATTGGACCAGAGCGTCTTCCTCCACCCCGGCCACCTCCACGTCCTCCTGCAAATCCCGATGCACCAGCAGGGCCGCCAGGTCCTCCCCCTCCAAAGAAGGTATCAAAGATATCTCCCAAATCAACCTCTTGACTAAATCCTCCACCGCCGAATGGACTTCCATATCCGTATGGTCCACCACCCTCACTTGCTGCACTACTTCCCACTCCAGCCTCGCCAAACATATCATACTTCTTACGTTTATCCTCATCACTAAGCACTTCATATGCACGGTTAACTTCTTGAAATTCAGTAGTGGTATCCTTACCAGGGTTGGCATCGGGATGGTACTTCTTTGCCAATTTGCGGTATGCTGATTTAATCTCAGACCCTTCAGCTGATCTAGATACGCCCAATATGTTATAAAAGTCTTTTCCTGCGCCTGTCCTAGAGGACATATGTAGTGACGTAGATGATGATGACGATCGTTGTGATTGTTGTTCATTATTGTTTGTATTGAAGAATGAAGGTCTGTAGGCTGTAGGGCTTATTGTTTGTGGTTGTGATATATGTGTAGGTGAAAATCCCATGATAATGGGGACACTGAATAATCCCAGTGCTAGTACGAACGCCTTCATCTTATATATTCTATTTTATTATTGTTTAGTATTGCAATTCAATTGTACTTGAAAAGTTTGATGTGTAAAGATGTGCTCAAAAGATGTGCACTTTATTCCGCCAATGTATTTTAAACAGCCACAGCAGTAATATTATAGGCCGATCGATTGAATAAACTATAGTGGATGCCGCCTGTTTGGTACTACTGACTACTATCGACCTCGGTGAATGTTGGATGGTTGTGAGATTGAGATGACTAAGTAAAATGATACCCCCCCAGCGATCAAACGATTTATTGTGAGTTCA
>Ga0214477_100495_pt1 | contig 27152 bp, 18 predicted proteins | sample M1_20Mar14CPVII9_FD_165058 | JGI IMG/M metagenome (GOLD analysis project Ga0214477, IMG submission 165058) | Marine eukaryotic communities from Monterey Bay, California, United States - M1_20Mar14CPVII9sort6BwellC16 | ecosystem: Environmental > Aquatic > Marine > Unclassified | place: USA...
CAGCATACTCTCGATTGATTGATTATGAACGCATTCGACAAATTGCTGATAAGGTTGGGGCATATGTACTGGCAGATATGGCACATATTTCGGGCTTGGTTGCTGCTGAGGTTATACCCTCATGCTTTCCTTGGGCAGATGTCGTTACAACTACAACTCACAAATCATTGCGTGGTCCTCGTGGTGCTATGATCTTTTACAGGAAGGGACAACGTGGTGTAACAAAGAAGGGTGCTCCCGTCATGTATGATATTGAAGAGAAGATTAACTTTGCGGTGTTTCCGGGATTGCAGGGAGGCCCACATAATCATACTATTGGGGCATTGAGTGTGGCGTTAAAACAGGCTAATACTCCAGAGTTTGCGGATTATCAAAAGCAGGTATTGAAGAATTGTGCGAGATTTGCAACAGAGTTGGAAAAGATGGGGTATGATATGGTCAGTGGTGGTACTGACAATCATCTTGTGCTTGTAAATGTCAAGTCATCTCGTGGTATTGACGGTGCACGTGTTGAACGTATCCTTGAATTGGCTTGTATTGCTAGTAATAAAAACACTGTACCTGGAGATACGTCGGCGCTAAATCCCGGTGGTATCCGAATGGGTACTCCAGCTTTGACAACTCGTGGGTTTAATGAGGAAGACTTTGCAAAGGTTGCACAATTCTTCGACAGAGCTGTAAATATTGCAATCAAGTTGAAAGGTACTGAGCAAGGCAAGAAGATGAAGGGATTTAGGGAGTTATGTTCCGTAGGACCTAGTGTCGATCCCGAATTGGTTCAACTGCGTCATGAAGTAAGTGAGTTTGCATCCTCATTTCCTTGCATAGGCTTTGATGAGGATGAAATGGAAGAGAAAGGAGAATATTTGGGCGAGTTTGTTGAAATTGCTGCTTAAATCCATCTTAAAGTAGCACTGTATATATCTGATACATGATGTACCTTCTACTTCAAATACTAGTCTGCAAGTACATGATTATAAGTGCACAACCGATAATGAGTCCTGATATCACAATGAAGCAAGTCTTGATGAGCCGTCTCAACATTGATGACCGAGTTTGACTTGCAAGTCCACTAGTCTGTATGTTTTTCGACGCTCTTCCAACACTGTTGTGTTCGTTCTTCATCTGTTCTAGCAACTCGATAGTCTGCGAATCATTTAGATCTACACCCATTGATTTGGCTTCCTTCATCATTTGTTCGGTTGGATTGTGAAAGTCAACATTATTCGTCTTCTCTTTCTGCTCCATGGCTTCTATTTCATGCTTTAGACTGTCTTCCAACTTACTTTCATTATTCATACCACGCTCTTCGTACAACTGTACTAGTTGTCTACCCATGATGATATCTCGTTGTTTTGACTCGATGAGTTTATCATCGCGTTGCTCTTGTGTGTCACTTTCCCCTTTATTGTTCAACTCTTCGTAGAATTCACCTCGATTAAACATTCCCTTGAAGGTACGCTTGTCTTTAATCTTTTGTTGTTTGATTTGATGATTCAATCTCTCTAGCTGTCTCCTTGCCTGCTTATTGTTGGGATTACATTGTAATGCAGTTTGTAAGTCCGACTTGGCTAATACTTGTTCAGCGGTACTTGATTTCATAGGAGCAAGTCGTGATTGTGCACGAAGGTAATATGCCTTGTCATTCTCTTCATTCACTGCAATGGCATAATCACAAGCTTCTATTGCGAGTGAGAAGTCTTGTAGTTTGGTTGATACAATTGCAATATTATTGTAGCAATTGACGAGTAACTTGTTTAGTTGTTGAGACTCTTCCTCGTTATTTCCTTTGTACTCTTTCTCGATAATGTACTCATCCTTAATGCCTTCCTTCTTCCAATTATCATTCGTATTCTCGAGATAGCGAAAGATTGCTATTGCCGATTCGTACTTGATCAATGCTTCTTCTAGACGTCCATCACGAAAGGCAGTATTGCCCTCTTGCTTCATGTCATTTGCAACCTCGAGTCGTTGAGTAAATGTGGGTAGTAATCGTACAGCTGCAACCTCATCATTTTCATTTGAATAAATTGTAATTGTATTAGCAAGAAAGGCTGGATAGGAGTCGTAGCGTATTCTCTCGCTCTTTGTTTGAATCTGTTTTAACTTGACTGCTCTGTCAAAGAGGACAGAAAAGGGCGTACCATCAACGTCAATGTTCTCCATTGCTTTGTGCTGTATGAATGTGTTGTTGTGTTGGTATGTAAATATGTTGTGATTGTGGTATGTTTGAGTTGTGAAAGTTAATCACAAAAAAAAGTACTCGGGACATGAACATGAGCGATTGAACAGTTTAGCTACCAAAGTACAAGTAGAGTGATATTAAAACATATGATATAACTAGAGACGACTAGTTGTTATCTGGTGTGTACTATATTATACTCAAGTCGCATCAATCGGCACTCCAACCCTACTGCACTCACATCAAGAGAGGATTCACACTGGTTGAGATGAGAGTGTCTAGTGATTGTTCAATATAGTCAAAGTATTGCTCATTCATTCCTGCCATGCTCTCTTCTACTACCTCCTCCTTCTGATCTTCATTTCCAAAGCCTGTCGATAGTGGTACAGGTTGAGTAAGAAAGTGATGCATCACATGTATAAAACAATACACTTCACAACAGATAATGTATGAAACTCACGAAGCAATCGACTCTTGGTTGCATATCGATAGAGCATTCCATGGCATGATGATGATGATTCACTACCCTGTTTGTCGGGCACGATATTCAATGCACTTGATGCGACATCGGTTGGTCTTTGAACAGCTTGTTCGCAAACTAGAAGAAAGAGTTGATCCTCTGATCTCCCTTCAACAACGTCATCTTCTTCTTTATCATCGACACGAGCACGCAAGACAAGTGCAACATCGTTACGACCTAAATATACCCACAATTGACGAGCAAGTACCTTCATTTCATTGTAACGTGAAATATCATTCTCTAAACTAGCACGAGCTGACATTGGTACTCCATAAATCAACGATGAGTCTACACTTGAGAGGGGAATCGTCTGTACAACTTCGACACAAGATGGAGATAGCATGGAGATACGTTGCATATCCTCCACAAGCTCTTTAGTGGCAAGAGAATTGATACTACGAGGAATCACAGTGTATTGCAAGTCTAATGATAATTGACACATTGTCCCATCAAGTGTCTCTGGTAAATCAAAGCTAAGCCGACCTTGAACTCCACCTTCATACGATGCATATGTCTGAGCAAAGCTCTCCTTCACCCAGCTTTGTAATAGAGATTGAAAGGCGATTGAATTTCCATCCATGATCTCAAGTTGAAGATTAATTGGTGTAGTTGACTCAAAGTCTTGTGCTCTACTCATCTCCCCAATCCTTCTACGAATATCGTTCACACATTGGATAACTGCAAGTCGATTTGGGAATGAACATGATGATGTGTTCATGCTGCAGCCATTCAATGAGCTATTATCAACATCATAACTCTTGATATTATTCATCACTTGCATCATACTTGTAGTCTCGACAATCATAATAGTAATAGACGACACTGCATTAGTTTGAAAGGATGAGTAAATGCGTTTCCAGAACTGTTCAAGCCCATGAATGTGAGACTCTGATGTCATGTCGGTTGCAAATAGATTAGCATCGGTAGTGAATAATGTAATGGGACGAGGAGAATCAGCATGATTTTCAGACGAACATGATAGCTTGTACTCAATTGTTTCCACTAGTATGATGATAGAAAGTTGTGTATGATTGTGAGGGGATGATAGAAGGAAATGATAGTCAAACACAAAAGCAAGAGAGTATACAACTTACCTAAATCACCAAAGCAATTCCATCCATCACTAGCAGTAAAGCCTTCTGTTGACTTGATTGAGCCACTGCTATTCATACGCTGATTATCTCCGGCAGTTTCAAAGCCACTATTGATTGGTGATACAAAGTCAGATAGCCACAATGATTGGTCATCCTTGCTCAATGAAGACTTATTAGTAGTATCATTCTTTTCTTCATTACTGTATGGTTCAAACAAATAGGAAGCACGAGGCACAACTGAGGTCTGTACTAATGTTCCGACTCCCTTACTTCTTCTAAATCCCTTGCTTGCTTCAAGTTGTGAAGATGTTGTACCGTTTACTAATGATGCCATAATTGTACTGTTACTGTCAAGTACTCCCCTTTGAACTCCATCCTCGACTAATTGTGGAATACAATTTAGAAATGAGACACGTGCCATTGAATCAGCTGTAGGTGTAGGCATGACACGATTATCAACTGCTAATACTCGTTGTGGTTGGACTTGTACATTTGTGTTGGTGTTGGGAGTGTTATCGTTCTTCTGTGTAGTGGCACCCTTATTCTTTGTATTCTTTGTATTCTTATTTGTTGCTTTCTTTTTCTCCTCCACAATCATTACATCGTCATCGTTTTCACTACTACTACTCTCATCATCATCTGTATCAAACAAACATGAATCATCATACTTTGTATTGTTTGATTTCTTATTATTAGTACCCCTCTTGCTCTTCTTTTTAGTATTACTTGTGTAGACATCCTCATCATCATCGTCACTATCAACAGAAAATGATACTTGCTGTTTCTTCTTTCCTCCTTGATGTTGCTTACCTTTTCCTCCGTCACCCTTCTTTCTCTTGTTACTTGAATTTACTACATTCTCATTATTCTTCTTCTTTGTAGTCTTTGCTTTGGTATTATTCACGGGTTTGCCTACTGGTTTGTTGTTGTTAGAAGAAGACGAAGATCGGCGGCGTTGATTATTATGATTATTACTACTATTAGTTGTTGATTTCTTTTTCTTCTTGGCAAGATCAGAGACTGTAATTGTAGGTGATGAATGTGTTGGTTTCCTTCGATATGCAGCGATATTATTTGGTGATTTCTTCTTCTTCCTGTCATCATCAAAATCATCATAATCAAAGTCAATATTATTATTATCATTATCCGTCTTGTTGTTACGTGCCGATGACGATGAACGACTTCTACTACGGGATGAATGCCCTGCTCGCCGATCGTTGTTACCCAAATGTTGTCGCGGCATCTTATTAATACTTGGTAGAAGAGGGAGCTTGTGTTAATGTATTGTGTTGATGGTAGAAGAAGAGGTGGCTGTTATTATTTTATTCGGTGGCAGAAGAATACTAAATAGGTCGAGTGGATATTTGTATTTGTTTTTGTAATAGTAATAATTTGTTGTCGGCGGTGGATAAATATTATAATATATCGTTATCGCCTCGGCCACCACGCGGTTGATGTCAGGTATACGCTACTGATAATGTTTGTGTTGTATGTATTGTGTTGTGCTGTGTTGTGTTGTGTTGTGTTGTGTGAAGAAAAGAAGAGAAGAGGTGTCTTCTTCCTCCTCTTTTTGCCTCGGGAATCGATGAGTCGCACTTCTCATTTCTCGAAGAAGTGCCTCATCTTCTTCATTGTTGAGGTATTACAACGTTAGCCAGAAGCGGCATACACTCTCGTCAACTCTATTATTATTTATCTCTTTATCCAACAGTGACAAATCTGTTAGCGCAAACTTTGTCAATCATACTCGTATCAGTTTCTATTAATATAAAATAATACAACACCCAAAGATGAATAAAGACGTCGACTCACTCTTAATGCCTCCGCCTCCACCTCGCTTACCCAAACGTCAAAAGACGGTATCAGTAGAAGGGGCGGACAATAATAATAATAATAATATCGGTAGCAGTGAAACAAGACAGCATCCCGATTCAATATTGATCCCTGCTGCAGCATCACACCATAACAATAATTATTCATCAAATAATAATAACAACAACAGCGGAGATGTACATTCAATATCTCCCAAGCCATTTAGTAGTGGAGTTAAAGCTCTAACAACTAATAGTAGTAATGAGGACTTCTTTGATGCAAATGAAAATGATGACAACTCCACCAATCTACAAGGAGATAATGATAACACCCAATCCAAATCAACTCCACTAAATACTACTAACGACTCAAAGAAGAATAAGCATCATCAATCTAACAATAACTCTCCCACGTTTCGAGATATTATTGGACATGGACAGGCAAAGCTACGTCTTGATGAAGCGTTATTACCACTAGCATTACCACCTGATTTGGCAGAGTCTGTACTGACCGGAATTAGAGCTTCTCCCTCTTCTTTCCTCCTTCATGGCCCTCCGGGATGCGGCAAGACCAAGCTTGCGAAGGCAGTAGCAGGTGAAGCACAAGCTGCCTTCCTGTCAGTAGGTCCAAGTGATATTTTAAGTAAATTTGTAGGCGAGTCGGAGGCATCCATTAGAGGTTTATTTCAAGAAGCACGGAGGAAGGCTTCGAAGATGGAGAGTAAGTGTGCCGTGGTTTTCTTTGATGAGATTGATGCATTGGGCAGGTCTCGTGTTGATGAAGATAGTGGTAAGATGTCACAGGCTGGAGGAGATAACAGTTCTCGTAGAGTATTGGCAGAGTTGTTAATTCAAATGACTGAGTTGTCTAATGATAATGACAATGAAGAAGAAGACGATGGAGGAGAAGAGTATGGTGGATATGATGCTGACGGTGATAGCTTCTCGGGCCGTTCAACAATCTCAACTGGTATATATGATCAGCAGCGCAATAATGATATGCAGCCATCCATTGCCTTGGGTACTCAAGTGTCGGCTGATACCGAACAGCAACGGCTAGATACATCATGTACCACTCCTAATCGGCTATTCGGAGATAGCTGCAACACTAACAATCAGCAGCAGCAACCAAGGCCTCGTGTTATCGTGGTAGCAGCAACAAATCGTCCTGAAGACTGTGATCCCGCACTTCTACGTCGATTTGCAGTTCGTGTCCTGGTTGGATTGCCAACAAAGAAGGATCGAAAGAAGATTATCAAACGTCTCCTAGTTGATGTCGAACATAGCATCACATCGTCTCAATTGAATGAGCTTGCTCTTGCTACAGAGGGATGGTCAGGTTCCGATCTCGAGTCCATGACACGAGAGGCTGTAATGGCACCTGTACGAGAAACTCTCCGCATTGCTGCCATTGCCAAGAAGAAGGCCGTGCAAAAGACTAGTAGTGTATCTTCGGCACAAAAGACTGAAGAACAAAAGAAGGCTGAAGACGCTCAACATAATGCCATGAGGGAGTCGTTGTTGAATAACTTTCGTAACCTTCGTCCTGTCTCGTCAAAGGACTTTGAGGATGGAATTGCCTTCTTCTTGGGTGCTCATGAGTTTGGTAGTAATGACAAGCAAGCTCATTATGATAGCAGTAGTGGATCTGAAGATGAAGATGATGAAGATAATGAAGATGATAAAGATAATGAAGAATGAGCAATGTGTGGAGTGTAATAGTAAATTATTTGAGTTGAATGAAGAGTCTTTTTCTTTGTGTAGGATCATTTGTTTGGCTTGTCTAATAATCTGTGTTAGGTTGTCGTGTAATAGGGATGCACATCTAAAAGCACTCCGTCTCTATTACAATCATCAATCATATGTCTGCCAGAGATAACTGTCTTGACACTTGACGAAACTATAAAATAACCTATAACACTATACAATACTGTAACAACTACCTTTCAAAGTATTTTAATCTGATGTGTATATCCCAACCTAACAGTTTAGAAAACTTGCTGCAACTAATAACTCCAAAGACTATTTGTTGTTATGACGGTGTATATAATATCATAGAGGAGGTTAGAGTATTGGTAAGTATGTATATCACAAACATAATACATATTATATACAACACAACATAAATCAAAACATACCTCCTCCGGCTTGATGGGGAATTCTGGAATTCTCATTGAACTATTGGAATATCTATCCTTGTAATGCAAGTACTGTACAACCTTCTCTAATGCACTAGTACTAATATCAGGGAAACGTATAACACCCTCCTCACTTTCACGAAAGTTACCCTCAATCATGACACGTAATGTTTCTACTTGTAATGCTATACGACGGGAGAGGAAAATCTCGGATTGTTCAGCCGATATTAGTTTAATGTAGGGTGATTCTTCTTTTGGATCGTCTTCCATCTGGTTCCTTTGTAAGTAGTAAGTATGATGGGTAGGATGATATTAGATTAGATGTGATAATAAAATAGAAAACATATAAAATCAAGTTACTTATGCAAAGCTACACTATAAATCCCGCAACTTTGCAATAAAGTATCACCACACTATCTCTAGATGTGCATACCTATTACACTCACCTATTTGTAGAGTAAAACTACTAGACAACATGTACGTTTGATCGCTAAAGACATGCAAATTGGGTTGTAGGAGCTCTCAGGTAGAACCCTCAACCAGCTCCCTCAGATATGTAGTCAAGAGGAGGCCAGTCGGTATTTGCAGTCTGTGGTAGCTGCTGAAGATAAAGACGAGTGGCATTTGTAGCCAACGATAGCCACAGATAAAGATACAACAGACACAAGGTGTGCAGTACTTGTTATATTTTGGTTTTGTTGATATTTAGTTGTTGTAAGTTCGTCTAAAAGAAGCAGACTCAATAATCTGCGTTTACATTCCCATTCCACCCATGCCCGGCATGCCACCCATACCTCCACCTCCCATTGGTGGTCCTCCCTCACCTTCCTTGGCAGGCAAATCTGCAATCATGGCTTCACTTGTAGCCAATAGACCAGCAACACTTGCGGCATCTACAATTCCCGTTCGTGTAACCTTGGTAGGGTCAATAATACCAGCATCAAACATATTGCAGTAGACACCATTCTGGGCATCAAATCCAGTCTCGACGGGAGTGTCTGCCTTCATTAATTCGCCACATACAACAGCGCCTTCCTCGCCAGCATTCATGGCGATTGTTGATAAAGGTGCTCTTAATGCCTTTTGAATAATCTCAACTCCGATACGTTGATCCATATTATCTGCGGCCTCGGCAACAGCATCCAACTTGGTTGAGCAATAGAGTAATGCCTTTCCACCTCCTGGGACGATACCCTCCTCGACAGCTGCCCGTGTAGCATTAAGTGCATCAACAACACGATCCTTCTTCTCATTCACTTCAACTTCGCTAGCGCCACCAACCTTGATAACTGCTACGCCACCAGCAAGCTTGGCCAATCGTTCTTGAAGCTTCTCACGCTCATAATCACTCTTGGTAGTCTCTACACTACTACGGAGTAAGTCACATCGTTCTTCGATAGCAGACTTATCACCAGCTCCATCTAATACGATGGCATCATTCTTTGTTACCTTGACTCGCTTGGCAGTACCTAGCTGATCAGGTGTGACATCTTCAATCTTCATACCAACTTCCTCGGAAATGACAGTACCTCCAGTTAAGATTGCAAGATCTTGCATCGTTGCCTTTCGGTTGTCGCCAAAGCCAGGTGCCTTGACTGCACATACCTTAATACCAGCACGTAACTTATTCACAACAAGTGTAGCCAATGCCTCACTTTCAACATCTTCGGCAACAATTAGTAGACTTTGCTGTCCTTTAATAACTCCTTCCAATACAGGGATCAATTGTTGGATACTGCTAACCTTCTTCTCAACCAACAGAATGACAGGATTTTCTAATTCACATACCTGTGTCTTTGGGTCTGTGATAAAGTACGGAGAGATGTATCCCCTCTCAAATCTCATACCTTCGACAACCTCGAGTTCATCTTCAATTGTCTTTCCATCTTGGACTGTAATGACACCCTCCTTACCTACGCGTTCCATAGCATCACTAATCAAGCCACCAATCTCTGCATCATTATTAGCAGATATAGTACCAACTTGACTAACCTCTTCTCGACTAGTAATTGGTCGACTAATATCAGTTAATGTATCAACAACGACTGTTGTGGCGGCCGAAATACCACGACGCACATCTAATGGGTTCATCCCCGCGGCGACAGCCTTACATCCCTCACGGTAAATAGCACGTGCCAATACTGTTGCGGTAGTAGTACCATCTCCTGCAATATCGTTAGTTTTGGATGCTACAGATTTAACTAATTGAGCACCCATATCTTCAAAGTTGTCCTCAAAGTCGATTGATTTGGCAACTGTCACACCGTCCTTTGTGATTTTGGGTGCTCCGTATGGTTGAGCAATGATTGAATTACGACCTTTAGGACCGAGTGTGACCTATTTATATATAGATTGTGATTGATATGCATAAAATTGTATTGAATTAGTGGGGAATGATGTGATGTGAAATGAGCATAAGATGTGAACAAAGATGAAATACGCCGCATACTATCTATCAAAAGATCTTCCATTGGCCAATCAATACCATTCAAAAGATTCATAAAGACTGTTCATAACTGAGATATATATGGCTATACGATTGAAGATATTGCAATATCTATCAATCTTTTCTTTGTATCCCCCATCATTCAACTTTTGAGATACCGCGCAAACAACTTTACCGATCATTATCATGTATCTTCTACATGTATTCTACATACATATACTCACCTGGACAGCATCAGCTAATAAATCAACACCACGTAGCATGGCAGCACGTCCCTCGACACCAAATCTAATTTCTTTCCCAGTCGCCATTGTACGTGTTGATCCAAGTTGTTGTAGCACATTCTTGGCTTGTGTGGTGGTATTACGAAGAGCTGCTTGACTCAGTGTACTGCTCATGGTTTATTTGTTATTAAGCGTTGCAATGGATGGATATAATATATGTTTATTACTACTAAGAGTTTGGATGGTGATAAGCAGGACTGCAAAAGAGAGATCCAAAGATTTTGTTGGCGGGGGTATCGTACCACCTTAGATACTTGATACTGCTCACACAATACTGGGTGTTGAGGTTTTCAATCATAAGTTACTAATAATTATACCTATGTTAATGCCCCTTGTTCAGCATCAAAGATGAAAGATGATGAATAGAAAGATTTGTCGTTAATATGCTGCTCAAACTGATGATGCTCGCGTTCCCATTGTTTCTCCTGAGCAAACTTATCATCGTACACTTGTGGCTGAAAATTCGAGGTACTCGAGTCAATATCAATATCATCAGTTTTCCACCCAAAGGGATTCCCAACGAGTGAAGACAGATCTGCACCATCAGATAGCTCTCCTTCTAATACTTTGAAAATACCACTCGTGTCAAGGTAATCATTAGAAAGTTTGCTTATTGCAATGTACTTGGCTCTTCGACGTTCTGTCACTGTCTGAGGTCCAATTCTCTTGTCTGGAAGGGTAGGATGAATTGGATTGTCCACAATGTTTGAACAGTTTCCTCGATTTGGTTCTTCGCGGAAGGGAAGATTGGGATCGTAGTGTTGCATATCATCATTGATCTTTCTTTTACCACAGACTCCCTCTTCATAATTCGCCTTCCATGGTTGACCCTTGACACTCGGTACAGTGTTGGGAATCCAGGCATTATTCGCGGGATCGTTGGGATCCAAGAATCTACTCTGAATGCCATCTTTGCTATTCTCATATGTTGGATTTCCTTGTCCAAGCACCTTCTTATACTCAAACGGGTCCTGACAAACGTCTCCATCGTAGTTCACCTCGCCATATGGTACTTCTCTTTCTTGTTTAGTTAGTCTGTTGACACAAATCACCTTCCAGGGTTGATCCTCTGTTGTCCAACGCTGCTTGTATATATCATGATAATCATCATAGCCTGGATGATACTCGGCTCGGTGATAGCTAAGAGCAAAGTTTGTGCTGCCGTCATCATTCTTGACACTCTCCCACGTTGGCTGCATTGCCGCCTGTGGGATGATATACTCAACATTATCGTAGAACGTCCTAAACAAGTATGCAGTACCATCATCATCTTGAAATAGTGTCTGGTCACGTGTTTGATTGCCATCGGGATAGAAGGATCGTATAAATGCAAAAGGGCCATTAGGATAGTCACTAACAGCCACACCAGCCAAGCAAAGTTCACGAATACCATTATCGATGATCATCCACATTACATATTGTTTGGTGATATTATTGTAGATGACCTTGGGCTTTTCAACGTGTAAAGATGGATCGGCGGGTCCCGTTGGACCATTCACCATATCAGTAATGTTGGCATAATGAAGCATTACGCCCTCATTCCTCCAGGTTATAAAGTCTTGTGTTGAACAAGCCATTACTGCTCCGGACACTTGTCTTGGATCATCAAAATAATCGTGGTCACCATACCACACGTATGTGTTTGGATTTATACCATGTGTATAGACCTGGTCATCGACTTTGCTCTTCTCATTTATCACATGTTGATCTCTTGGTAGACGAAGGAGAGATCCGGCAAGAACTTGTCCTTTCTCGTGTATTCTATCGCCATCTTTTGAGCGGAACTTGACATCAGATGTAAACTCGCGCTCTCCACTTCCATCAAAGGGGTCAACAAACTTGTTATCTTCTCTTTGATATACAGTTCTTCTTGATATATGAGATTCATGACGTTGCATTGATCGCAAAGAGCTGTCCTCCCCGATATCTTGTAACTTCCAACCTTTTACCAATGGTCTGTCCATTTGAAATGTACCGTCGGGCTTTACAACTGGACAGTGAAAGCCCTTTGTTGTATCGTCACCGACATATATTTCATCAAACCACACTTTACCTCCTTCATAGTAGTTGCCAATAGAGAGCACTCTAATACTCTCGCCAAGAAATGATGCATCAAAAACAAGACGAACATCATCAACGTATACATCGTGTGTGTGCTCTTGCCAGTTGAATCGAATGTCGATCTTGATCCACTTATTACTTTCTATAGAAGATTTGATAGTATTGAGATTCTTGACATGTACATCATCAAAGGGTAAAGCATGAAAGTTAACTCCATGTCGTAATTGTCCTTTTCCCATGACGAAACCAATCATGGTTGTATCATCAGTTGTTGTGTTGTTGCTTGACAAGTAGGACCACCGTTTTTCTCTGAAATCAAATGTTGCATCCCAACCCACACTTGAAGGACTTTCTACACGATAATAGAAGGATATTCGATTGGGTCTAGTCGAAGTTCCTAGATCAAACTCTGGTGCACTCCTTGTGGATGATAAAAGCTTTTGTGAGTTGAAAGGTGGAGGTTGGATCCGTCGTGGCTCAAGTTTGAGTGAACTCCTTGTTCCTTCTGCTCCAATGGTGTTATCAACCATTAGTTCTGTATCTTCTAACGCAGCTTCAATATAAAGAGTTCCCTCCCCACCTGTGCAATTATGTTGTGTGTTAGTTGTATTACTGCAATTACCACCATCCAGTGATATAGTAGATGATTCGCCTATCACAATACTTTGACCATACAAGGCAACTCTTCCTCCGCTACCCCCACCTCCATGACCTCCAAAGGTTTCGATCTGTGGTAGTGCTCTTTTATTTCCTCCATCTCCTCCAGCGACTGAGAGCTTTCCATCAACTTGAACAACACCTCCAGCAGCAAGAAGTATCGTTCCTCCCGATCCACCACCGCCAGCCGACATGTAACCATCAGCGCCATATTCGCCATTACATGAAAGTATGGTATTAGATCCAATGATAATGTCATTCAATGCTACAATTTCTAATGCACCACCACCAGATCCACCCCGAAAGCGAGGCTGTTTGAATATACCCAATTGAAATGGCTGTGCAACTCCAACGCTACCTCCCGATCCTCCATACAAGTTGGTGATTTGTTCATCGCCATAGACTTGTCCCGATGGTAAATTAGTAAAGCCTTTCCCTCCAACACCGCCGTGGCCTGCACCAGCTCCACCGTACGCGAGTGAAAATGGTTTCGAACCATCAATGCTTCTCATTTCAGTATTGTGACTCTTCGAGTGGCCCATATCGATTCGAATTGTTGGACACTGTGAGTCAATACAACCTGACAAGCGATTTACTGCTGTCATATTTGCAATGTCACCTTCCTCGTCGAACTGATTTGATGTTGGCGAGAAGGGAGATGTGCTGCCAACTTGCGTTGTTAAGGTGAGAGTGTAAGTATATCCTCCTGATTTGCCAGCACCATTATTACAGTGTCCATCATTACAGTTGTTTGTTGGATCGCTTCGCAGTACATGTACTGTCGAGAGAGATGATATATCCTGTAAAAGTATATCTTCAAGCATTTGAGCCGAAACATCGTGAGGAATAAATCGTGTCTCATTGCCAAGGAATTGAAGAGAGAAGGTTCCACCAATACTATTCCCATGCTGTATTGTTTCAATGTCTATTCTTGCACCTCTTGATACCAAATGACTAGTGGCAGTGAGATGGCTCGAGTCTTCGCCAATATTACCAATTGAACTAGCAAACGTTACACGAAATTGTGATCCTCCACTACTACCAAACACCTCTTTTGTAACGTCCACAGTACCAATTCCAGCAACAATTGAGTCTTCATCGCGAGCAAAAGAGTTGAGTTGATTTGTTTTCACAGGATTGAGAGAGTCTTGAATCTTCCTCTTGAGTTGACTAGCTGTGATATCATGTGGAAGGAGTGGTGTGGTGTAGCCATTGAAATGAAGCCGGAAGCTGCCACTAAGAGTTTGTCCTTTGTTTGCGGTTACAGTGATGGATTGTATTTCATTACGAATTGGGGCTGCTGTTTCGATAGTCATTAGATAAACTCGAGTTGAAGGCGAACCTGGGCCGTTAATGTTGTTGCTAACAATATCATCTTGTGAAAGCTCACTTATTGGTACATCTCCAGGGCAAACATCTAGAAACTGTCGTGAGTCAACTCCTTCATCACAAACTCTATTGAGACGTTCATTAGAATGACGTGCAACCGAGAATCCCTATAAAGAATGGTAAATGGTTAGTATTCAAAGTGGTAAGGACACACAAGATATGATCACTCAATCATCAGCGCACTCACGCCTGGGAAACCACCTAGTGTGCCCGGTATTGCATGCAATGTGGTGTTGATGCGCACTGATGATCGAGAAGCAAGGGCCATGGCTCGTTGACCAGTAAGAGTTATGTTCACATGCTCATCTAAATCAATACTATCAAAGGCCCACAAGGCTACTTCAGTTCCATCTGGTGTAGTCATGATGACTCCTGATGCATTAACTACACCACTCAATGTTGCATCACTCGTGTTGAACAGTAAACTACATTGTACATTTGAGCACTGACTTTGTGTGACGGCTTCCGATATTTGCTTCTCAGCTTGTATAGTTTCAGTATAGTTTGTAATATTGGCTCGTATCTCCTCTCTAGATCTAAGCATTACATCACCTGTAACACTATATTGATACTCTTCATCTAGCCAAGCTACCAAAGACTCGTACTGATCAATCACATGTGTTTGATCTGCTATGTCTGTATTCAATTTCTGCCCATTCAGAACCAACCCTTTGTTCCACTTATTGCTTGATGCTTGAACAGTTGGACCTAGAGCATCAGAGACAAATGGAGACCAGTGTGCACCTGTTGGTTTGTTGTTGGATTCTTCTGGTGATGCTGGTAAGCAAAGCTCTGAGTTGTCACCATCATTTCTACAACTCTGCTCCCAGCCTCTGGTTCCAACTCTCCAATCTTCAAAGTCCAAGAAGACAATTGCTTGAACATGCTCACCATTGAGATATTCTTGAAATGTATAAGAAGATACAGCCAATGACTGATTGTAGTCATTCCAAGCTCTTGGACATCGATTTGTAGCCTTGCATCTTTCGTAAGCGTCAGTGGACGTTGATGGAGCTGGTTGAGATAAGTATTTACTAAACTGGCGTGTCTGTTTTGACTTGCCAGAGATTCCCCAAGTAGGATCAATCTTGAAGGATACATTGCCAGAGTACAAAAGAGACTCAGAGTCTGCTATTTGTGTCACAAGTTCTGTAACTTTCGACTCTACCCAAGCAATGTCTTGTCCAGTATTGTTCATTGAGACCTCAGGTATCAGACGAAAGGATACAATGACAGAGTGTCTATCAGCTTCCTTGATAAATAGTACAACAAACTGTCCAGGTTGTAGATTAAGTGTTATTTCCATGTCTTGTACTAGATACTTTTCAAATTTACAATAAGTATTGTTGACGAGATGAATTGAGTAGTCGTTTGCTGCACAGGTTTGTAAACTGCCTTGATTTAAGTACCTCCCATGTTCAGAATCGTCAATAACATCACTATCTCCAACTAATTGTGTCGAATACATGAGTTTGAGTGAATGATCCCACTGTGGAGTAACCAAGCCGTAGAGTGAATCAGCATGTGTAACATGCCCATCATACAAGGCTGATTCAGGTTGTTGCATTTGTCGAGTGAGTTCTGCAACGAATGATGCATCAGCCGGAAACAGTCGAAAGCTAACGAAGACACTCTCACTGTCCCAATAATTATCATCTCCTTCGGGAAATACGTCTTGAACATACAGCCTACAGGGACTTGTGTTTGCTGCATTTGCGATATCAAGTATAAACTGTGTGTTAAAGCTTTGGTGGGAAATAGTCGTACCCAAGTGCTTGTCTTGAATCAAATGACTACCAACATTATCAATAGGGAATCTTACTCTCAAATGAAGATCAACTGAGTTTGTTTGAAACAATTCATTACATGAATTCAACGAGTTGCAATTCTGTTCGCACCATTCATCACTAAATGTTGGTGTTGTTGTAATAGCTGCTTGTGTTGCGGGTATGAGCAACAGGAGGACTGCAAATATAATTGACAACGCCATTTGTCATACTTGTCTATCAACTTGCCATCCTTGCTTCTCTCATTATTACTATTGTTGAGGTATGTAGGTACTTAGAAAATAAAAATAAGACCAAATTAGTGTGGTCATTCACAATGAGCGGTAGACAGGAGCGCCACCGCAGGCACAGAAATATACGACCAAAGAGTGTAACACGCGGTGGAGAATCAAAGACTGATGATGCAAATGACGAGAGCAAAATCGATGTCGATTTGGAACGACTAGAACTTGGAAACACCTCCTCAATGACAACAACTACTCAGCATCAAGGCAGAAGTTCTTCTACTCTACGAAGACGACGATACAGACGGGGTGGTGTGCCAAGAAATCTCGAGGATCTTGAAGAAGGAAAAAGAGATGATTCGTACTCGCCTCGAGATAAACCAACTAAGGAAGAAGAGTCGAAGGAAGGTGAAGTTGATGCTGCTGCTATCGATTTGATTCCCCCTACAAACAGCAACTTAGCTGCCAAGCCACCTCGACATTCATTATTATCTCTTTCACGGCCATTGACTAAAGCTGTAAATAAGAAGCAACAACCTCGTTCTTCTTCATCGTCGTCGACATTACCGGTTGTGCAGCACAATTCGAGCAGTTACATTCGAGCAAAGCCCGACGAAAAGCTACGAGACAAGTTTAGATCACGTATTCGAAGTCCAGCTGACGGTATTCCAGAAGTGCATTTCATTGGTGAGGTTTGTGAAGGTGTTGGATTCAAGGATACATATGTTTCGTGCAAGTGGTGAGTCAGATCGTGTACCCCCTCCTACCCTCGATATATCACTCCTCTTCTAACTTCTTCCCCTCACTCACAGGTATCTCGAGTGGGGGAACTCTTGGTCATTCCTCGCTGGTGATGAAACAAGTCAAACACAATACGCTGCGTTGGACGATGACGGTTGCCAACTTTGGAATCATCCCATAGATGTTCACTTTGCAGCGGCGAGTATGCAAGGATGGCCCCGTATTGTTATGCAGGTTTGGGAATTGGATGAATATGGTAGATCGGTACTGTCGGGGTATGGATTCACTCATATGCCAACAAATCCAGGATATCACGAGCTTGAGATTCGATGCTGGCGTCCCAGTGGATCACTGATGGAAGAATTGCAATCATTCTTTCTAGGCACATCGTCATGTCTTGTTGATGAGCAGGTGATATTCGGTAAGGCTTGGGAGAAAAGATCTCAGTTGACAACCATCTCTTCTGGCACAATCAAAATGAACATTCATGTATTGTTGCGTTTCTTCAATGAGCAAAAAGTGTGACTAGTAAAAGACTTTGAGAGGTCATAGTATTGATGTTTGTATCAACTTTGATGTGCATCTTGTCTTGTTGGCAGTTGTTTTTGCGGTTGCTGCCGCACACAAAGAGAAAGGATAGAAGGGAGAAGACGCTCAATATAATAATAAGTGTTGACTATTTCATATCATAATCTATCTCAAGCAGTTCATTCCTCATTGTTAATGTCCCCAAACATTCAAAGACGGTGGCGGCGTTGTGCTACAATTTCTTCACCAATGTTTCCACTGGTCAAGAAGTGATGTCGCGGTTATAAACCTAACTCTCTCCTGCTGTTTAGGACGGTGTGACACACATTAATACAACGACGAGCCATCACCGATCACCAATGTGACCGACAGATGCACCTCCAACGCTACTTATGCGACGCGACCGTTTGAATGTTTGAACGAAACCAACCTTGAGAGATATACTTGCAGTATCATGACAGAACAAGATGATAGATGAAATAGACCAAAATTTCCCCCCTTCAAATAACTTTTAACCCCCAACCCCAAATAACTAAGATTAACATCCATCTTAAAAGCCAAACTGACCCATCTCCTCCTGTTGCTCCTTCATGAAGGCCTCGTAGAACTGATAAATGATAGTAACACTCAACAAAATACCGGTACCAGTTCCGATGGCACCCATAAAATCAGCAATCACTGTCAAGGCTCCAATACACATACCACCGAAGGCAGCTGCGGTGGGGATGTAACGGTTCAAGACATGAATGAGGGCAGAATCACGATGTCCTTTCATGACCATTTGGTTATCCCTCAACTGTTTGGCAACATCGCGAGCAGATGCACCAGACACTTCAATCCACGTCTTGGAGAAGAGAGCACATGCCGTAAGGATGAAGATCAAGTAGAACACGGCGTGGAAGGGGTCGTAAATAATCTCGGCAAAGGATGTGGGGGGAGAGATGTAGTATGCAATACCACCCACTGGGATGGACGCTCCGCCCTCATTATCTTGCCACTTGCCTAAAATACGGACCAAAATGTTGGTAGGTGCACGATTGTATAACAACTGTGAGACGAAGTAAAGGTTGGATACCAACGCAGTTTGCAAGATGATGGGCATATTGGATGTGTAGAACAACTTGATTGGGTATGTTCCCTCTTGACCACGGTACTTTTGGTACTTGACAGGCAATACAACCCTCCACCCTTGGAAGTAGATAACAACCGTGAAGACAAAGACAGTAGCCGCAAGATTAGTCAAATTGGGAAGATTCTGACGGTAGACTGCCTCCTTGATTGCTTGGACTTTATTATTTCGGGTGATAAGAAGATGAAATAGTGCAATAATAGCACCTTCAAACTCCGTACCACGACCAGTATTAATGGTAGTGGGGCTGAATGCCTTCCAAACGATATTCTCGCAAATATTGGTTGCAATGAAGAGACTGATACCAGAACCTAGTCCGTATCCCTTCTGAAGTAATTCATCAAGGGTAAGAACGATAAGTCCAGCACAGAATAGTTGCGCAATGATAAGTAGAGCGTTACCTGCACCAATAGATGACAAGTCGCCATACATTCCACTAACAACATATGCAATAGCTTCACCAACAGTGATCAAAATGCCAAATAACTTTTGTGCACCAGCGAATAATGCCCTATCTTCCTTGACATTGTAATTCACCTCAATGATACGACTACCTGCCAACAATTGCATAACCAATCCTGATGTAACAATTGGGGAAATTCCCAATTCCATGAGCGTACCACGGTTAGATGCTAGAATAACACGCATCCAGTAGAAAGGATCAGATGATTTGGCAGATTGGACACCATAGATTGGAATTTGACAACATACTAAGAAGATGAAAAGGGTGATGGTTGTCCACAAGACCTTTTCACGGAATGGAATCTAGATTTCATCGGATGGTGGTGATTGTAATAATAATAAGGAGAAATAAATGGGTGAGTGATTGGTTATAAAAAATATTAGTACAAACCTGTACAAACAAATATAAGCATAATATAAATATAATAACCCACAAACTCCACTAAATTCCCCCTACATCTAAGCCATGTGTTATTACGTATAATCTGGCTATCAATCTATCCAGTGCATCATACGATACGCACATAAATAATTTACTTCATCCCAACCGCCACTTGTAATTATTAATAGACACAAGTTTTCTTTGCAATATAAAAATCTCACCTTACGATCAGGACTTGCCACCTCGGGCAAGACACACATCACCGGTCTAATAAGGTGAAGGAATCTCATAATTGTTTGGTTGTTAAGAGACTAAGTTAATGGCTGGTTGTATATTAGCGTAGCCGCAATCAAAATGTGTGGTGATTATTTTACTTCTTGTTAATTTTTTAGTTTTAGGGATCCTAACCTAGAGTTCAATATTAGCTTCAACCCCATCTTTGGTATGACCCGCTGGGATTGGCAGTTGCTCTAGGCTCTCTGGAAGAGGCTAAGTATGCGCTTTCGGTGATACGGTATATTCCACTTGAAAATCAACACATGCATGATCTCCATTCATCTCATATCATATCTCAACGAGATGATACTTCAACAGGCACACTGGGAAAAACTCGATCTGCTCACCTATGACAACGACAATGCCATTCTGATCATTAGATCATCCCACTTAGATATGGACACCCGTTTATTGTTATGTGAAGATACCGATTGAGATACCTATGTGAAGATACACTTGAAGAAGATCCTACGTTGAATCGCCACTTGTTAATGAGGAATGTAAACCTCTCATAGTAGGAATAATTAGTAAAGAACCAAGTGATACTGTAAAGTAAAGCCGTATATCAGTCTAGGGATATACAACGATAGCCTCTGCAGTCTATTGACGCTGCATACTATGTCGGGTAACGAACGATAATCCATTGTCGTTGACAGATTAAGCAGTCTCGAGACTTTATCTCCTAATCGTAGATTAGCCGAAGTTGTTTAGTGTAATATTTGCTAGAGTCTATTGACGCTGTGGCAATATTACAGTCAGTTATTTATTGCTTACTTTGAGAAGGAAGATTCGTCAAAAAGGGATTGGAATTTGCGATTCAGTTTGTGATAATTATCGTGGTAGATAAACTTTAACGTGGAATCATGGCTACAACAGAACGTCACCGGGTGTATTATGATCACATCGTACAGGTGTGTCCTAAGCTACTAGGCTACAGATATATCTAGATTGGGAGATATAGAGATAGATGTAGTCTAATCGATGATAGAGATAAATTAATTATGATTTAGATTTACTACGTATTAAAGCACTTGCAATGCTGAGCCATTGCATGCAAGAAACAAAAGATGTACTTCAATAAGCATACGTGGAGAATAACCATCTGGTATATTCTCTACGTTCATACCAATCTGAGTGTTACGATTGATATGGTAGTTGAAGGCGTTGAATGCACATCATGTGCAAGAAACGCATTTGTGCAAAGGGTATCTTAAAGGATACCTTGCGCCATAATGCAATGATATAGATACTAGTAGTATCAACACACACTAGGAGGACTAGGACGACTAGTGTACTCCTATTTAGTTTGATCTATAGGACTATTATCTCTATAGTACAGGTACAAGTATATTTCTTATATACGTGGCCTATGAGCGCTGAGACTTTGGGGGATACCTCTATGTGAAAATTGTCCAGGATACCAAACGAAATGCCACAAACCCCTCTCTCACACAAAATGAACAATTCAAGCATAGATATTTGCCTCTACTAGCGTCACTCTAACACAATTATTAGCCAATATAATCAGCTGATACTGCACATACATTGTCTCTATATACCATTACCGACATCTGCATACTTATTTGGTTTATATCTATATATCCTACGCCACCTACACATAGGATACCAAATCATTGCAAAACACTGCAATTCTGCATTAATCATATCATATAATCCGTTATATAAGGATTAAATACCCTCTTCCTATTAAATAATTCGATTTTATCATTCAATAACATATCTGAGTAATCTACATATATAACATGTCAAATAGAGTATCATTGTCCCCACCACAAACTGCAAGGAGACAATCTCAACCAATATTTACACCACCTAAATCACCAGGCAGAGCACGAAAGGCATGTGTTTGTGGTTGGGGAGATGTATGTTCCGATTATAAAACATATTTTAAGACTAAATCAGCCCATCCATTCTCTGGAAGTGATATCATATTTAGATACTCAAACACATGCCACTTTCAAAACTTATGGAGTGTACTTCCTCAATTTATTCAGATGAGTAGCACGGAGAGGCAAGAGATTAAAGATGAATACGAGAAGTATATCAGTTCTGGCAAGAAGGAAGGAACTGATAAATTCAAGATTGCAAGACTTCATTGGCCGGTTGAGATTCTTACAGCTACTACCTCATGGCTTGTACCGATGACTGCTTTGCAAATGAATGAGTTAGGATGTTATGCAAATAGAAATCCACCACCACAACGAGATACATTATTACATTACAATACAACATTAGGTGAGGGTCAAACACATAATTGGCTGAAGAATAATAGAGAGAAGTTATATATCAAGGTTCCGTGCGTATCCAAAGAATCAATGAAAGAAATTGCTGTCGTATTAAAATATGGAGCAAGTACGAGTAGTATACAGGCCGCCCGTGATAAAGCTGCTGCTGAGTGGGATAGAAAAGAGGCAGAGATTGAAGCTACTCGTACACCAGAAAAATGGAAGAGTATGCTTCGTGATAAGGATGCAAGTATGGCAGTTCTTACGGATATAGTATTGGTAGAGAAGGACAAGACAATATCATCTCTGAAGAGGAAAGTAGAAGAGTTAGAGGGCAAGTTGGAAGCATCAAAGAAGAATGCACACAAGCACAATAAAAGAACTAAAAGAGCGGCACCTTCATTAGATGATGATGAGAAGAAGAAATGTGTTAAAGAAGGAGAGAAACTAATGATGGATGATATGTTCAAACTGTTGTCTATGAGAGGGGGTATATCTCGGCTCACAATTTTCAATGATAAGTGGCATGCTGAGAATCCAACCGCGGCAAAACTATTATTCGGTTATCATGATTGGAACGAGACCAAGATATATGTTCGGGAGGCATACTTCCCCGGTGAGGTACCAGGGGATGATCCATCAAAGAGTATTAAAAGGGGGAAGGAGGGCGAACTGAAATTGCCTCGTCTTACTCCATTTGAGAAATGTCTTCTCTGCCGAATGTACTTCCATACATTTCCAAATCAACAAATCACTGGCTTAATCTTTGGTAGACATCGGACTCGGATAGGTGACATTGTTAAGGAATGGGCACCGAAGTGGGCTAATGTTGGAATGGATTTGTCGTGTCTTGATATTACTGCCGATTATCTACACAAAGAAGAGCCTCAACTGCATAAAGATGTCGGGGGTCAAAGGATGGTCTATGTCGACGGTAAAGATTGGTGGGTAATGACAAAACAGAATGATAATACATTGACAAAGTCTACATTCTCTTCTAAGACGGAGAAAGATGCTGCTCGGGGATTAACATTTTCTACTGCTGCTGGAGTGGTGTTCGAGGCAACACCTATGTATTCGGCACGTGTTGGAGAGAAATCACTACAACGAATGTGGGGATCTCTTGGTCCAGTAAATGCATCAGTTGAAGAATGGGAAGATGTGCATAAGAATGATCCGGCACCCGTTGATGATACCTTTTGGACGGCTATAGATTTGTTCATGAGTGGAAAAGAATTTGATGACCTAGCCAAAAGATTGGCTGATGATGATAGGGCAATGATTGAGCTTGGTGGAGTTGATGACGGTGTCCTTTTGACAGGTCGACAGACGGGTTTAGCAGATTTGAATTTAGAATTAGGTGCAGGAGATAGCGATGATGATGACGAGAAGATTGATCGGAATGGATTCAATTATGGAATATCAGAATCTACTAAGTGGTTTGAGAAGATGATTAAGCAGCGAGCAGTCGAGGGTCACTTAAAAGAATCGGGTAGTAGTGATAAGAAGAAGGTACCTGTTTTATCTCCGGATGTATTACAAGAATCAAACGAGAAGACTCTTCGTAACGATCCTAATATCAGCGGTAAGAGGAAATTAATGCAACTGGAGAGGCATGAACGATTACATCGTTTGTATGAAGCTGGCAGCCTGCGCAAGTGCCTTCTATCTTACTTCTTGCTATGTACGTCTAATGATCGGCGTGCTCTGTTAAGTTGGATGGGTAGTGATATGACAAAGGACATTGCAAAGCCATCATTAGATGATCTCCCCAAGTTACCATTGCGACTAGCAAAGATACCAGAAGATGTGGGTGTGGGTGCTGATAAAGGTTTTGATGATACTAGTGGCGACTTTCCAAATGTTAATGAGGTGCATACTCCTGTGAAAGTAAAGAACTCAAAGACTGAACGATTATCAGCCGGTCAGATAATAAGCGAGATTCCAATAACAACTAGCCGTGCAGGATGTGAAACAGTATTCAGCCGAGTCCAAGTTGAAGCGTTTTTAAAAGAGAGAATACCATATTGGTTGATACGATATCTGCCACATGTACATTCTCTAGCACACGGGGAAGCAAATCTATATCAACCATTGAGAACTATTGGACCAAATTCAATCGTCGGCGAAGACTACTGGGATAATGTGAAGGATTATACACGTATCGAACAACCTTCTATTGCAGCACGTGATGTTCAAACTAGTTCAAGGAGATTATGTATGAGATGTAAAGAACCAGGAGAGTTAGTATTCTGTACAGTTTGCAATAAGTGGTATCACGACAATGAGCAGTGTCACAATAGGAACAACTGCAATCCAAATAATCCGTATAATTAAGTATTTATGATGTACGTTGTCTCTTTGATTGTCTCTTTGACTGAGCTTCCTCTCTTCGATGCATATCTTTCAATATATTTAGTTCAATGCGAATTGGTTCTTTGTATATTAGTTCGGGCTTGGTAGGGTAAAGTCTTTCTAGCTCCTTCTCGCTATTGATCTTATGTGTCTGTACAATACCTATGATATGTAAGAATCCAATCAAATGAGAGCAAAAGTACTGCCCCTTCTTGCAGCTACAACTCGACAGCTTGATCATATACTCGCCATCCTTCTTATCTTCAAATACTGCATACACCTGATGAATCACTTTCGTCCTCGAACTTAAGCAATCAAATCGAAATAGAATACACTTACTACCGTTTGTATCCTCATCTATTGATTCAACATTCCGACAGGAGATTGATTTGATACTATAGCTACCACTTTCAACAAGTCTCTTTACTCGCTCGTGTAGCGATGGACGGTCTGCACGGTTACCAGAATCAAGATAATGCTTTAATACTTTATCATTCATTGTTTTGATGTTGTGCATTTGTTCTACAAAGTTGTTATTCCAAGTATCACGATCATTGCGCGCTATGCGGTTCTTAATAAGTCGATAACCGTCGTGTGCACCAGTAATGGGTGTAAGTGGATCGTCTGATAAAGGCTTGTTAACTCTGATACAATTTCTGGTACATTGTTCAATGTATTCGCGGCTCGATCGTGTTGGATGGACATCAACTCCTCGTGCTCGGCACCAATTTACAAGGCATAATGTTGGTTGAATAGGTATAGGATCCTTATTAAAGTCAAGTACTTGAAACCATTCTGCATTAGTACCATCTTCGTTGTGTGGTCCGTCGTAACAATCGAATGGCTTCCGTGTTAGTGGCAGTATATTGCAATTGTATATGTCGTTGAGCAAATTATCATCACTCATGACCAACTCCAATCCACACGATGATCCTAAATAAGCAATCCAATCTGTGCCATCTCCAGCAGGTAGATCATTTAATGGCCCGATATATAGTTCATTAGTATCCCTATTCTTACGGATGACGGGAGCATGCAGCATATACTTTCGCGCTTCCCAATATTGAGTACGTTGTTGTTCTGTTAGTGCTCTTTTTCCATTATTGCCTAATGTGTTGATGAAGGTAACCTTGTCGTCGGCATTAGCTAATCTATCAATCAATCCATCCTCTTGTCGTCGACCTCTGGTATTACCCCTCCGTCGAGATTCTTCAGCCGCTTCATTGTTTGCATATTTTCCCAAAACCATAACGGGGCCATTATTACGTATCCTCGACATATAATCGTTTCCCAATAACAGAGCTACATCAACCATCAACTCTGGATACGTGCATAGTTTCGAGTTATATGTGTTACAATCCTTCATGAAGTCATCTCTTTTGAAGACTTTACAAGTGAGGTAGCCTCCCTTCCTTGATAACTTGCAATATACTACTTTGCCTCCGTTCGCTATTGTATCACCATCCTCAGACATGATTCCATCCACTATACCATCTTGTTCTAATGCAACCATTTGTTGATCTGCTTCAAGTAGAGAACCATAACATTCTAATCCCTGCTTTTTCATCCACTGTAATATGTTTGTTTGGTCATTGGGAGTAGGCTTCCCAGATTTCATACGAGATTCTGTAGCTTCTTTTAATTGTTCTGCACTAAATTGAATTGGCTCTACCGCATTAATGTTGTCAATTGCTTGCTGCCGTAGCTCAATGTATTTATCTCCTGCCTTTTCTAATAATGCACGCCGCCTTTCCTTCTCCTTCTTTTTCTCTTCAGGAGACATCCCATCATAAACATACACAGGTAATATACCGGTCTTTGTTAATACCTCATGTTCGACGATTATATTTTGTAGTAGATCTTTGCATTTGTAAGTAGGATTGCATGTGGCTGATAGTCTATCAATATCAGTTCTTAGACTCTTGTTTATAATGATGGATAAGTCGATAGCAATTCGTTGTCCTGCATAGTTGGATAACTTTTCATGCTTACATACACTCATCCAATCACCCAATGCATCAGTCCAAAAATCATTTATACCCATGTTGGATATGCAATATAGACGTTGTAGGGTATTCAGATATGTTATTAAATGATAAAATCGAATTATTTAATAGGGAGAGGGTGGATATACTTTATATAATGGAGTATATGATATGATTAATGCAGAATTGCAGTGTTTTGCAATATTTGGTATCCTTAGTGTAGGTGGTGTAGGATATACAGATATGGACTAAATAAGTATGCAGATGTCGGTAGTGGTATATAGAGACAATGTATGTACAGTATCAGCTGATTATATTGGCTAGTTATGACGCTAGAGCATCGATAGTAGGGCCTCTTTTGTTGCGGTTATTGTTATTTTTTTGTGAGAGAGGGGGTTTGTGGCATTTCGTTTGGTATCCTGGACAAATTTCTATGGTAAAGTCTCAGCGCTCAT
>Ga0214477_100499_pt1 | contig 27092 bp, 21 predicted proteins | sample M1_20Mar14CPVII9_FD_165058 | JGI IMG/M metagenome (GOLD analysis project Ga0214477, IMG submission 165058) | Marine eukaryotic communities from Monterey Bay, California, United States - M1_20Mar14CPVII9sort6BwellC16 | ecosystem: Environmental > Aquatic > Marine > Unclassified | place: USA...
TTTTAGGCTGGGTGGTGCTACGGGTGATGCTTTAGACAATGATATCGTCGACATATTGTCTCGTATATCATTATGGGTATCTATGAGACGGTATATTGCCAGTAAGATAGCTAATTATATCATTACTGCATCTGTATTTTCAGAAGAGTTTGGAGAGATTATACAAGATATGATGTACAATCCAAACAATTCACCAAAAGTGAATCCAACAAAAACAATGTTTTGGTACATCTTATTGAATCTAACACCACAGAGAGGAGATAGGCATGCTCTGTTTGAATATGTACCACCTGAGATATTGAATTCGTTTGCCATTGAGGAATTTTTTATGGCGGCCGGACAAGGTCCTCTTCTTCAATATACAGCCAATGATATGGCTGTTAGTTTCACAAACCACTTAGGCAACTTTGACACATATCAAAAGTATGCCGTCGATACGCAACTGAGAGAGTTATACCCAAACATGGGAAAGAAGAAACTAAACAAGATCATAAAAGTTGTAATAAAGATGATCAATAACATTAATACTACCAACATACCCGATGAATGTCATACCCAGGAAGTTAAAGATGTTATTGATTTGCATAGAGATCTGCTCGGATTGGGTCCGTATGAAGATGGTCCCAACGGTAAGATCATGACTAAGGATGTAGTTGCCAAGGATCCTCAGTTTGCAATTGATTACTTCAGCTCTTGTCTAGTCATCCAAGAGAGTGTAGATGATACAAGGAGGTTCAATCTATCTCCTCAATTTAAAGCACAACATGGCTTTGCACGTATTGGTAATGCAATGTTCTATTACATCTTGATGGAGTGTGGAGGATTGAGTGATAATGAGAAGAAAGCCTTGAATCAACGACTGAAACAAATGAAAGGTACAGGCAATGTTGCTAGCAAGTTTAATCGACTCCCCGATGCTGAGAAGCGCAAGTATTGGGGCAAGTTGTTCGACTTTGAGAGGTATGAATGTGATAATGAAGATCAGAAACGAGAGTTTATCTATGAGATACTTACCGATGGTGTATCTATTGTCTTCAAGTACAAAGTTACCAAGAAGAATGATCAGCACAATCACCCGCGTGCAAAGATTCTTCCCGAGCCTCGGGTACCATCAAGTGTAACGGCTGAATGTGAAGAATTGGTTGGGTTTGGTCAATATCCAACTCTTAGCCGTCGTGGTGTTGTTGAAAATCACGAGGATTATGTCAAGCGGTGTATTTATATTGTTCATGAAAATGGAAATGGGTGCTGTCCTAAGATGAGAGTCTTAGTTGACTATGCCACGGGCAAGCTTCATCCTCCGCCACCTAATACTCCGTCTCTTCAATGTATTACTCGAGATCCTAAACATGATTCTTCTGACAGTACACAATTAGATCGTTGGTGGCAAGAGTTATCTGAAGATGAATTGAAACAGATTATCTTCTTCTCTCACCGAGATATTCCTTACTCTACAGCATCACTCAAATGTAAGATATGTTGTTGTGTTGTATATCGCATACCTAACTTATATATACTAACATATCTTGCTTGATTCTCTTATCATACACACAGGTAAATACTTTTGGAGTTGTGATCCTGGTCATACAAACTTGATCTCGATGCAACTCTTCTATATGGATAAGAACTACAATATCCATGCCGTTGGCAAACGTATCGATGTCAAGAAGAGTGACTACTACCAAAAGGCTTGTTTCAAGCGTATCAAGCGCAAGATGGGCATTTGGCTCGAGCCATTTCAGACGACATTTCAAGATATGTCCCAACACTCAACAAAGACTACCGATCTTGATCAGTTGGTAGCAAATGCCAACGCTTTTGCCACTACTAGAGTTGACTATTGGAATGAAGTAACCAAGAGACGTCACCGCCGTATTAGATTCCACTGCTTTGTCATGAAGGAGAAGTTCTTGACTCGTATGTTTCGGAAGATTAGACACCGATCATACCTTAAAGATGGTGAGGTACCGTTGGTGATCATGGGTGATGCAAGTATTCCAATATCTATTCGAGGTACCGTAACTGCACCCGTCAAGTACATCCAAGAACTCTTCAAAAGATTCTGTGAAGTGCTTTATGCCAGTGAGTTTCGTACTAGTATCATCTGTTGGCGATGTGGATGCCTCACTAGCAAGTGTGCACTGCGTGGTAGTACCGCCAATGGATATCCTAATATCTGCCGTGGATTATTGTATTGTGGTGGTATTACTTGTCGCCTTAACCAACAGCAGCTCACCCACAGAGATGAGAATGGACTGAAATGCATTCTTATTAGCTTGCTCTTCAGGCCAGCTATTCTTCAGCGGGGAGGTGCTAATCAAAGTCTTTCCAAGATGAGGAAGATACACTACATCAACCCTTCCCTAACTCGTCGAAAGGAAGAATTAGAGCTTCAAGCAGGGCTTGTGGGAGAGATGATTCAAGCATTTCCTTTTGATGTTGATATGGAAGATGCCGATGATGTTGCCAGTGCCGATGAATCTTCCAATTTAAGTGGATCTGAGATGGATAGTGCTTCCGAGGTTGATGATGATGCCGAAGAGAAGTCTGATATCGATGATGAGCCCGATGATGTTGCTGACGATGCTGTATCAGTGGGTACATTTAGTGCTTCTTCCGAGGTTGATGACGATGTTGATATGGGTATTGTTGGTGATGATGCCGATGATATTGCTGATGATGCTGTATCAGTGGATACATTTAGTGCTTCTTCTGAGGTTGATGATGATATGGATGTGGAAGATGCATTTAGTGCTTCTTCTGAGGTTGATATTGATATGGGAGATGCAGATGATGTTTCCGCGGGTGCCGATGATAATACTTTTGCATCCGATTATTCACTAGGTTCATTTAGCAATGATGACGAGCCTGATGAGCTTGATAGGCTCATGTGAGTATGCTGTTTTGTATGATGAAGACACAGATACTCTCTTAGAACAGATAATGGAGTATAGATATGTCAATACACAGAGTATCATTCACTTACCTAGATATCTACCGAGGCATAAAGAGGTATGAGAAATCATATTGGGGATAGAGATACAAGTGAGGAGATACCACCTATCTCCCTTTGAGGATGTAGCCAGTCTCACCACATATTTACAGCCTTATGGATTTAAATTTGAGGCTTTAAATGGTCGTAGAATATTGACTTCTCCATTCTATCCGAAGAATTGTACCGGTACTCTGCTCTTTCTTCGCAGACATTTGATGATAAAAGGCCACTTGACGACTACTTGATATGATTTTCAGCCTTACTATCGTGTCAGAAATAATGTAATGTGTGGTGCTCATTCACTTCATAATTTTCATTTCACACACATCATATCATACAATCGCCTACTACTACTACCACAACTATCATCGTCGGCCATCATGTCTGTGAGTATATACTATATTTCATTCTCTTTTGTATCTCACCATATCTCATCATATCATCATATATACATATATATCTCTTATAACAGATGTACTTATGCCCTCATTGCAATAAAGTAGAATGCCTTGCAGATCTTCATCGTCCAGACCTACTCGAGCATATCCGCAAAAACCGATCGCTGTATGCTGCGCCTCCATCTGTATCTGTTTCGAGGAGAGATGAGATCTACAGACAAACAAGGAAGAGTATCTACCGCTACTACTCTGTTACCCTCCAGAATATCCGTGGAAGGGGTAACCATGTACCACTTCCTGATTGTGTTTATGATCTTATCCATGCGTGGTTCCCCGATTCCACTGGAACTCGTGTCGGGTTTCAAGTGTGGAGTGATGCGGCAAAGAAGCGAGCAAGTGATGAGATTGATGCTTTCATCTATGGCGATTTTGAATGAATGGTGCCGTCAAATACTACTGTCTCGACTATCTACATTTCGCATATTGTATTATCAAATTATTGATCAGCAATATAGAAGAGATTAGGGTGTGATGATTATGTATTGCATTGCAACATTAGTTTTGATTTTTTGAATTTTGAGTATCTTTTTTGTGTAGGTTTACATAATTATAATGATGCCCACTGCCCACATCCAATCAATTGCCTTTATATAGATTTAATTATATAGTTGTCAATCTAATAACATTATTATTGCAATCCTCATCGTCGATCACTCATCAACACACACTTAGCTCTCGGAACGATGATAAAAAAAGGATCGGTATCCTTGAAATAAACTTGATGCCGACGTGATGATACTTTTGCTACTTCTGTTGATAATAACGAAGAGTTCAGTTACTTCTATTATCAATCGCTACCGCGGGTGCCTCTCGGCGAGCCCTGCGGGGCTGTCGTGTCGACGGCTAACAGAGCACAAAGCAGTCCTAGTTATAGTAAAAAGCAAAAATTCAATTTTGTTAGTGAATATCAATTTTTAATTTACAATCAATACAGTTACAGGATGACGATGCTATCCCCCCGAGAGTCGATCTATCAAGGCAACGAGGCAACACAACACCGTGAAAGTTATGATAAATACAAGGACGACGAGAAGAAGTATTATGACGACGTGTCAGACGAATTCGTTTGGGTGTCTTCTGCTATTCATCGGGGATTACGTGATTTACAATTCGGTGTAGAAGGTATGGAAGGAATATGGAAGGAATACAATGGAATGGAAGGTGGAAGGAATACAATGAAACAAGTACCGTCGTCTTTACGGAGGAGTTCAAATGGAGCAGTGTAGAAATCATCTCCTGTTTATTATATTTATATTAAATGTTTAAGTATTAGTATCAATTGCAATGAAAATGAATGAGAAACAACAAACGAGCAACACAATAAATCAGATTGATAAGATAGAGATAAGTTAGAGTTAGAGTTAATTAAGAATACCCCGACCCCACACTCTACATTAAATGACATCAGTTCTATCTCACCTAAAGAAGGAGATTATAGCATCCAAAATGAACAAGTCAATAGTCAAACAGTTACAATGTTTTTAGATAGAACAGCATCAGTAGTGGCAATTGAATTTAAAAAAATCTAATGCATGATCAACTCTTTGAAAGGATACCCCACAACTAAGACACAACTTACCTAAAGAAGAAGATAATAGCATATCATCAAGCGAACAGCACAGCAGTTGAATACAATATAAATGGTTAGTATATCATTTATATCAATATGAAACATATCACACAAATAAATTGATGTACAAGAAGTACACTTGGGGTATCCTCTTACCTTTCCCCATCACCTCTCCCCCGTTTCCCTTCATTGAAACACGAGAAAGGAATTCATCATGGGCAGCAAATGCTGAAGCGATATCACTGCTACAGGTTACTTTAAACGCGGCTGCCATTGTGTTAGTTATAATATTTCCTTTATCGAGGGGCCTCAGCATATTACACAAAATCTACATCAGCTTGAACAAGATATGAGAACAAGTCAGAACTCTTTAGAAGTCACTGATGAGACAGTTCTGACGTGTGAATACCGAACGACTACGACAACTTCTCAAAACGACACCAATACAGGTACAATGATTCTTTGTTGGGGATGGGGATTTGGTCGATTGGCGTCTCCACTCTCATAATACAGGCTGTAATCATTGCAACATACCAACCACACATTACATCTCTCCAACTACTGTCGACGAGTACAAGACCTCTACTATCAATGTATACAACTACTTCTACTGACATCATGCCTTCACCAACAACATCGCCGCCTACTTCTACTGAACAACAAGAGGTATCTCAATCTCCATTCGATTCATTTGACTTTGATGATGAACTACCTGGTATTATCGATTACGATCGTCATGGTCATGCTTCATCTGCAATCATATCAGTATCAAGTAGCAGTAATAGCAGCATCAGTAGTGATGTGCAACAGCAGCAGCAGACATTGGTATCCTCGCCATTCATGCTCGGCGATTACACTGAGAAGGAGCACTTTTTACCGTCAACTAGTATCCTGAGGAATGAAGTGCTAGAGTTATATCTATGTAAAGATGTCGACGGAGATGTACCAATGAATAATGGTAACCAGCAGCGGTTTGCATTCCGCTGTATCCATTGCAAGAATGCTACCAACCGAGCGGACATGGCAGAGATTCATCCAAAGGTATGTCAAATGTTTATATTGCATATCATGTGTTAGTTGTTGTGTATATGAAGTATGAACACGATATTCTGTACAAATATCTAATACGAATTCTATATTCTTTAACTCTTACTTATATGTGTATTCGTTTACTCTCCTCTCATGGCGCGGCAGGTAAGATAATTTTTTTCGTTTGTTTGTTGTTTTATTGAGGTATCTTTTTATACCTCTTTTGTACAACGATGCATACCATATGTATTATCTGTATCGATATATGGTCTCTAACTTCTCTATCTCTTATATTTATATCTATATCTATTTGGATTGTTATGGGTTTGTTTATCTCTATCAGGTAAGAAGTGCATTAATATTAGAGGTATCCTCTCAACATATTATATGTGCATATGAACATTATATTATATGCCTCATCTTTGGATAAAGTGGTGTTTGTATGCATTCACACATTCGTATAATCTCTAATTAACTTTTATCTCTCATTTATCCCATTTTCATCATTCTTATGGGGTATTGTTTCTCTTCTACAATATCAGGTAAGAGATGCATTATTGAATATGAATTTGTTGAGGTATCTTTTATACTTCCCTCACACATATTGCTAATATCAATCTCCCTCCTCCTCCTCTCTATTCATATATTTTAGTCTCTTATGGAAATTCGAGAGACCTTCCTCAGCTTTGAGCAAACTCATGTACCAACGTGCACGTTTATACCAACTAGTATCCGTGAAGCTTATGACAAATACAAGTCAGATGAGACGAAGTACTGCGATGTCTCCGATGAGTTTGTATGGGTAGCTTCTGCCATTCATCGGGGATTACGTGATTTACAATTCGGTGTAGAAGGTATTGCTTACCTTCCTGAGCTAGCAAGTCCATATAATCTGAAAGATTCTATACCAAAGATTCTCGAGCATATCACTCATGAACAAGCAAATGAAACGATTCAACCAATTCAACAGTATAACATTCAAACATGTGATTTGTTAGAGACTGATATACTATTTCAACCTGGACATAATGGACTTGAGCTCATCGGTCATGGAGGCAATCATTACTGGCATCGAATCATGATTGATCTTCGACCAACCTATCATGTATGTGGATTGTCGGCAAAGACTCTCATAATCCGACGGATTGTCAAAGTTAGTAGGCACAGGAATCCTCCAGGACGATTCTTACTACAAGATCAAGTATCTGGACTTTGGAATGAGATCGGAGATGAAGAGGCAGAATCCAAAACATACGCTATGATGGAACATGCAAGTAGACACTCGTATTCTAGTAGTGGAGCCACTCTAGCAGTGGCAGGTACAGGGCAAGCGGATACCTTTGACAAAGCCTTCGAGATAGCGGAAGCCATGAAGGCTCTGAACGAAGGTGATGTGGGTGGAGCTAGTTTGATGAATCATCATCTAGATCCTAACGTACACCAATCAACAACAGCGAGGCCAAACAGTGCAGTTGAAGAAGAGAATGAAGCTCGTCAACCCAAGAAGAAGCAAAAGTTAGAGAATAGATATTCAGTTGTGGACTCGGTAAGTACTATTTGATATGTCTATTCATAAGCATGTATTATAGCATGTATTATATTCATAGCGTATCATTTATCATTATGTCACTTTACTTTCTATTTGACTCTGCAGCTCAAACAAGTACCAGAACCAAGGCGTCGTGTTTCTTCACGACAACCAGTTGTATCTATAGAATCAACGAATATGTTGAGTATCCTGTTTTACAATGTCCACGGCAGTGAACAAGAGTTGGAGTTGGAGAAGAAGACAAAGCCGCATGGCTCGTCATCACGCTACAACGGAGTATATATTAGAAATACCAAGCACGATTCTTTCTTTGAGGCCTCGTTCCTCGCCTTTCGTCTTGGCAATAAGTTCGCGCTCCAGTCTGATGCTGCTCTTGCTTACGATTCGGCAATCAGAGCTCGGGAGTTGAAGGAGCATTACCGAAAGATCAACTTTGATACAAAAGAAGATTACTTGGAGGCACGTGAGAAGGAGATGAAGAATCGAGGTATTAGCATTGACTTGGAAGAAACATTGGTTTGTTCGATTTCTACGGTTAAAGCTTTCAAAGATCAGTTAGTATCCAAACAAGAGAAACCTAAGAAGAAGCCATTTGTGAGCAAAGTAGTTGAGAAAGCTGAAGAGGAACCTAAACAGAAACCAGAACCAAGCCGTGTCTCTCCAAGAAGAAAGACTCGGGTATCTAACAAGTTGAGCTCCTTGTTTTCCTGTCATGACGATGAGAAGGTGGGGTTGACGAACAAGTCTAGTGGCTCCTCTTCGGCATACAACGGATTGAAGAAGAGCAGTACTATTGTTAAAGGCAATCGTGTCACTATCTTTCATAGTGAGATCCTTTCATTTCGTTTAGCCTCGTTCATACTTGAATCAGATGCAGCCCTTGCTTATGATTCAGCAATCAGAGCTCAGGCATTGAAAGACCATTACAACAAGATCAACTTTGCCACTGAAAAGGATTATTTGGGAGTACGTACAAAGGAATTGAAGAATAGAGACATTCCCCATGTTGACTTGGAAAGAACATTGGATTCAATTATTCCTGCTATTAGAATTTTCCAAGAACAACTAGCATCTAAACAAGAGGAACAACCAGAATCAAACCCTCGTGGACATACATCGTCGGTAAGTTTTTGCACTATTATATCTCATATCTACATATTCTCTATTCGCAAAGCTTATATCATATGTCTCATTTTCTATTCAAGCGAGAGGAACTGGAACCAAGCCGCCGTACTTCTCCACGGAGAGAGGCTGGAGATGCCACTCTGACCAAGGTCGAAGACACTAAAGCAGATGAAGAAAAGAGAGATGTTGAAGAGTGTGAATTGTTAGATGAGTTGTTCTACAATATCCATGGCAGTGAACAAGAGTTAGAGTTGGAGAAGGCTGATGTTCGTGGCTCAACTTCCAGCTACCATGGTGTATACATGAGAAATATCAAGTCTACCTTTGAGGCTGCATTTCTTACATTTCGTCTTGGGAATTACACCCTCCAGTCTGATGCAGCTCTTGCATACGATTCGGCCCTCAGAGCACGAGGACTTGAGGAGCATTACAATAAGATCAACTTTGATACAAAAGAGGATTACTTGCAGGCACGTGAAAAGGAGATGGAAGAGCAATCTGTGGAGGTTGATTTGGAGGAAACATTGTCATACATATCTTCATATGTGAGCAAATTAGTTGAGGTAGCTGAGTCTGAGTTGTTAAGTAGGTTGTTTCACAACTACCACGGCAGTCAAAAGGGGTTGGTATTGACAAAGAACATCAAGTCGTTAAAAGCAACGTCTCAATACAATGGAGTATTCGCGAAGAAGGCAAAGTCCAAGTCCAACCACGGATCATCGTTCAAGGCTTCGTTTCTAAAATATCGCTTGGGTTCGTACTATCTTGAGACTGATGCCGCACTAGCATATGATGCGGCCATTCGAGCAAAAAGGTCAGAGAAGTACTACACAAAGATCAACTTTGCTACCGAGAAGAGTTACTTGAAGGCACGTGAGAAGGAGTTGACGGCTCGAGATATCAACATTGATTTGAGGGAAATACTAGTATATATGACAGACAGGACTTCAGTTGTAGAAGAAGAGGCATCGGAAGAGAAGGAAGTTGAAGAGGTAGAAGAAGATGGAGTTACTAGCTTATTGAGTGATTTATTTCGTGGCAATGGCAATGTAAGCCAGAAGAAGAAAAGGAAGAAGGAGAAGAAAGTCAAGTCTTCTAAATCACTATCTTGCTACAAAGGGGTACATGTCCAGAGCAGTGGATCCAACGCCACAGCTCAGTTTCTCAACTATCGCCTTGGGAAGTTCACTCTCCAGTCAGATGCGGCCCTTGCTTATGATTCAGCAATCAGAGCACGAGGACTGGAGAAACATTACAACAAGATCAACTTTGATACAAAAGAAGAGTACTTGCAGGCACGTAAGAAGGAGATGAAATTGCAATCTTTGGACGTTGATTTGGAAGATGCTTTGTTAGACATTACAGACATGGTTGCAAAGGTGTTCAAGGCTTAGAGCCAAGAAGATGAAGGGAATGAAGTTTTAGTCTGGCAGGTCTTGAGAGGTCTTGAGCTCCTCTAAAAGAAAGCATCTAGTCTTTAGTTTGGAAGAGTCTTTAGTACTCCTCTAAAAAGTAAGATAGTTGTTATACTCCTAGCATTTATTAGTTTGTTTTTTCCCCTTTCCGTTATGTAATCTCTTTGCAAGTAAACGTTTGAATAGTATCTTCCTCGGCGACGACATTCTCTGAACAGATTTCATCTCTGTATCTTCTTCCTTCTGGTCATCATCAGCTGTATCTCTCTCTATCTTCTGGCACGCCTCTTCTTCTCTTCTTGTACTAGTATCTACATTCCTCTCCGCATGATCATTACTACCAGCAATCATTTCTTTAATCACTTGAATAAGCAACTCATGTCTTTGCTCCGGTGTAACATCATCTATTGACTCTTCTTCGTCGTCATCGTGATCTGATAAGAGTGAATTGTCATCATCTATCTCACAACTTCTATAGATGTGTGATAGATTGGTACTGATATCATTTCTACTAATCTCGTCTACTTGATCTGATGTTGCGGTTGTTGTTGAATGTTGTTTATAATCACAGTGTGAACTTGGATTGCAGCTGATATATCTCATCAGTACATCTAATAATGATTTGTCTGATGTGTTGTCATCTTCTTTATCATCCCTAGTTTGGGTTAGTGGTGGCGGCAGTTGTTGTGAAGACTTGACATCTTCTTTGACCATCTCATTGAAAGGTGCACAAACTCGAATGTCACTATCATCTCGGTCTCTCGTTGTTACTAACATAGATCTTCTTGTTAGATATGGTATCGGACTACAACCCATATATCGCTTTAATACAGTAAATGATGTTTCTGACATGTCATCCGGTATCATTATCAATCCTTCTTCTTCTACATCATTTCGAGACTCGTTGATTGTTGGCAATGAAGATGACATCTTAGCTGCTCCGCTAGAGGGATGATCTGTACGAATGATACTTGATGTAGAACGACGATGATTACTCTTCCACTTGTTTAGTAGACCAATCTTCTTCGTTTTCCTCTCGATACTATTGTCTACTTCATCTTTGTTCTCGTCTATCGTGATGTTCTCACCATCATCGTCGTCAAACATTAATAAGCACATATCATTTGCACCACACACGCCATGGTTTTGTTGTTGTAAACTCATGGTTGGATTATACACTCATTACACTGTGTATAATCCAATTACTGGATAGCCAATGCAACAATGACAGCAGTGTTGAATGGCAGAGGGGATTTATTGAGTTGTGTTTATTGTGCCTTTGAAGTGCTTCTACTTACATAATTGTCGGTATCCTTTTTCTCTCCTTCATTAAACTAATGAACTGATATGATTGATTGGTGGCTTCTAATCCCTCAATATAACGAGTATATCAGCACAAATATAGACAAAGGCACTACTGATATACATACGCAATCTAGTTTTATCATCTAAGCAATTACAAAAGATATGGTTGATACAATAGATAAGGTATCTTCATCAAACTCTCATGATGATATCATTGCAACACATCAACTACCAAGTACTGATATCACTATAGCTCCATCTACCACTATTAACAAGAGGAAACTAGATACTACCTCTTCTAATACTAATGATACTACTACAAATGACAATCCCTTACCAGACGAAGGACCTCCATCGAGCAGCAGCAACAAACGTCGAAAGAAGTATAAAAAGAAAAAGAATAAAGGCAAACAACAGCAAAATAACAACAAGTCCAAGAAGCAACAGCAACACGCAAAGTATATAAAGAAACAACATAATTGGATAGAAAGTTGTTCAGAGAGTATACATCGTATCCCGGCTAATTGTGTAGCACCGCTAACGTGTATTGTAACACGTGTTGAGATTGAGGAGGAGGCTTTACTTCCAAAGGGAAAAGTTGATACAAGTATTGATAATACAAGTAGTGGTGTTAATAGTGGGAAAGTGGGAAAGTCGAATGATATCATCAAACCGTCTTCTATACAAGTAGAAACAGATGCTAAGAAGCAACAACCAAACAACATTGCAAGGCCGACACAAGCATTTCTATCTCAATATTCAAAGAACAGAGAACCGTGGAAGATATTATCAACTATGCAGGTAGACAATGAAGAAAAGAAGGTATTTATACCGGTCAAGCGTCATTCATCCACTGTAGGTCCAACAGAGTGGACAAAAAGACGTAAACGGCAGCAGCAGAGTGGTAGTAGTAAAAACACATATGTTCATTTACCAAATGGCAACAATGGTGATGGAATACTCAATCCATATCCAACCTCGGTAGTACCAGATAAGTTTTGGGCACAACGTAAACGACTCTTTTCCAAGTATGATGAGGGTATACAAATTCATAGTGTGGATGATAATGATGATGGTGAAATGTGGTACAGTGTCACTCCTGAAAGTATTGCCAATCATGTTGCTGACAAGATGATCAATATGATATTGAGTCAAGGAGGTCATCAACAATCTGCAAGTAGTAGCAGTAGTATAGGGGGTAGTATAACTGTATTGGATGTCTTTTGTGGATGTGGTGGTAACTCAATAGCATTTGCAAGGCTCAATACAAAGAAGAAGGAAGGGAAGTATCCTCGTGTTAAGGTAATCGCTGTTGATAACAACCTATCAAGATTGAAAATGGCAGCCAATAATGCGGCAATATACAAGATTGACAAGAATGATATTATATTTATCCATGCAGATGCTGTCCAGGTATTGAATCATTTCAACAAGGGTAAACTGATAGATACTAAGTCGTCAAGACAGTATGAATCACATCAATATGCAGGATATAAACTTGGCGGATTAGATTTGCTCCCAAACAAATTAGACGGTATATTCTTATCACCACCGTGGGGTGGAACTGAGTATGCAAAACAAGAGGCTGGAAAGTCTGGGTTTGACATTATTACTTCCATTGTAGTTGAGTCTAGCTGTTTGGGAGATGAGATGCCAGACAGTGATGGTACGTCGACAACAACTGCAGTAAAGACCAACGGTGGTGAACTGTTATCTCTCACTGCTAAGGCAGTCCTTAATGATGAGTCAACAACACAAGAGGGTGTGATTGCCTACTTTCTTCCGCGTAATACAGATGGTATAATCTTAGGTCAAAGTGCTATATCCTCTGACATCAATGGAACGTTTGAGATGGAACAGAATGTTGTAAATGGCAAGGTCAAGACAATCACTGCTTACTTTGGAAGTGGAGTTGATGATAAGCAGGGAGATTAGAAGTTGAGTGAAGAGAGTACACACGGTGTCAATGTCCAACAAGACGTTAATTTACTTTTCACCAGTACCAATTAATTCCAAGTTAGATTGAATAAGATGAATTGAGAGAACAATAACAACTTCTCCCCCATTAATCGAGAAAGAAATATCGTCTCATAGTAAGACTGGATGGTGTAGCATCACCATTTGCCAATCTCAATAATAATAATACATAAACATATAGTAGCGTCGCTTGACGCCTGTAGCAGAAGAGCATATCTTCTCTTGTGGATGGATAAGTAGCAGTAGTAGCATGTAACATGAGGTAAGCGTCTCATGCGGCAGCATCCTTCTTGGCTCGAGAGATACGCTCACTCTCGACAACGCCCTCCCACTTCTTTAATAAGCCTACGAATTTGGTATCGACACGCTCGATACTAGGAACGGCATTGGGGAAGATAGTCCAAACAAAGTCGTCGTTGTCGTCGAGGTCGAGGCTTGTGGTGACGGAGTTGAGACGCTTGCTCTTCTTGGGAACGATAGTGGAATCATCAGTGCTGCTAAGGTTGGCAACAAACGAGTTCCAAATGTGGGCAGTATCAAGTCCTCCTTCCACGGTGTTGAGAGAAGGAGAAGGAGAGTAGATCATGCGGTTCTTCGTATCAGCAGAAGACGACCACATTCGACTCTTCCATTCATTAGACAAGAGATTAAACTCTCCCTCGAGGGCGTTGTACATCCTCTCGAGCTTCCCGGGGTAGCCTTCGAGAATGTCCCCATCCCCGGCCGTGATGCAATCGAGTTGTAAACCATACTGGTTAAAGAGGATGGTAGCAACACGATGGTTGAGGATGCCCTTGATGAGAGTATCAGTCTCAAGATCTTCGACGGTCTGCATGCAAACATAAGGTGATGTTGCAATAGCAGAGAGAGAGTCCTTGAACTCTTCATTGTTTGGCACGACGAAGAGACTCTTGCCATTCATATCCCACTCGTCTTCTTGATCCTTTTGGGACGATTTCTTTGCCTTGGTACTTGAACAGCCGATGGTGATGGCGGCATCAAAACAGCTAATAATTAATAAGATTAGTATACAAAGGATGAAAGAAAGTTGGGTGAGTGTAAGTATAAGGAGATAGAAAGAAGTGCACATCATATGAGACAACACCGACAGTACGTACATCGAATGATTGCATGTGACCTTGCCTAATGAGTCAAAGACGACCTCCTGAGCACTGACAAACATATCAGGGCTAGGACCAATCTTGCCTGACTGGTATGTATAGGCATCAATCTCCACGGCTACGTCACTTGGGGAACTAATCGACGACCGTCCACTACTATCGATGGATACGAGACGGAAGAACTGCATCTGTAGAGTCATGCATGGCTGACCGTTAAAGCCTGTCAAAAGAAAGAATTAATAATATGAGGAGGAGAGAAGTGCATGTTGAGAGACATGCTTGTGTAATAACATGATAAAGGAAGACATACACAAAACATATTACTTACAATTCTCGGGATTGTATACAAAGGTATCATTGAGAGTGATCTGCAGTACGATGCAGAGCTTCTGAAGTTCATTCAATGCGGTAGCATTGTGGGTGGTTGCAACGATACTACCAATGTTATCAGATGACGATAGACGAGGGAGGATATCGGCACCAACATTGCAAACCGAGTTGAATGTATCCTTGAATGTCTTGTTGTTAAGGCGGTTGGCAACGATGGGATTGGTCTGCTCAATATCCTTGGTCTTCTGGTGGTAGAGAGGATCGGGCTCGGCGGCACTTCCCGTGGCCTTGGTGAGGTGTGGAAGCACAAGAGCACCACTATCAACTTCACACATGACTCCTGTAAGATGCATATACTTGCAACGAGATCCGTAGGGACTATATGAGTATCAGTAAAGAGATATTAAAGATAATGATGTGTTAGTATAAAGATTCATCATGTATTATATGAACACACATGATATGAACACATGATATTAAAACTTACCACATTCCAGATATGGTGCCAAGTAGACACGGAATCGACTTATCGCCAACCCTCTCACGACGTTCCCCCTCATGGTGATAAAAGTGGCATTTATCACCGTATTTACAGTGACCAAACTTGGATAGATTCGAGCACGGCTCTGTCTTGTAGTTCTTGCTCTTGTTCTTTTGGGGAGAGGGAGTAGTAGAAGATGACCTACTAGTACTGCCGCGGCGACGAGGAGTGGCAGTATCAACAATAGGCTTGAAGGTAGTATCATTACGTTTATTATAAGGACGTGAACGTTGTTGTAATGGCTTTGGGGGGATTTGCGGATCGATGACTACACAATATTGAGTGTCTGCTCTGTGATAAAGATTAGATACCACTGAATTAGGAGAGAGTACAGATGAACGTCCCGATTGATCAACTCCTCCCATCTTTGGGGGTGGTGTAAACGGTGCTGCATCAGCTTTTAAAGTAGTGATGTTGCTGGTGAATGCCGAGTTCACCTGTGTTGAGAATATCAAAGGAGAGAGAGGATATAATTTGTTGCAAAGAAAAAGATGACACATGATATGAGTCGATTGTTATTGTCGATGACAGACGGCCGCAGCGTGCCAGTACACATATTATGACGATATTACACTTACCTGATTATTCGTAGGACGGCGTAGAGCTGCCGCTGCAAAAGAGAGACTACTTGTCATTGCAATAGACTGGGTCATTATAGTAGAATTGTGTGGTTGCTGATGTTTTGACTTTTGATTGGGCAGATTGTAAAATTATGTGAACTCATTGAGCACCACACATTCTGTCACCGACATATAAACACCGACATGTAAAGTTCAAATAAGGCTGTAATAGAAGAAATCCCTGCGCCAAACAGCGCATGGATTTATTTATTCAGATGCAGACATCATATTCATTTTAGCTTGATTCACATGCGAAGAAAGACAGTGAGAACCGGTACAAATCGTAATTTGTCACACATTTACGACCAACTACTTTTAAGCTAAACAAAAGGCCTCTAAATAAATCCATTGCCCAAACCGAACACTCGTAAATCCACAAGGCTATAAACAGCAGTGCTGTGGTGTCTCTTAGATGGATTTATTTTGTTGTAGAGAGGCTGCAGGCTGCATCTTCAGAAGAAGACATGAGGTATCTTACCTCACCGACACTTAGTATTATTAGTAAGTACTCTCTTCAGCTATAATCATCTCATTGCAATAGCGGTGCTTACTCTCGGATACTCAAGATAACATACACTATATCTTCTAATAATAATACAATGAATACAACTAATACTAATCTTTATGATATGATCAAATCCAAGAAGAGTAGAAAGAAAGATACCTCTACTACTACTTCAATTTCAAATGATATCGAGTTAAAGCGCATCCTCATTCCTCTCCAGCAGCATTCATATAATGTTTCAACTAAATCTAAACAATTACAAGACAAGAAGAAAGAACATCTCAAACCACTGTTTGAAGAGGGAGATGAAGTATATGCTGCCTATTGGACTGATAACCGAGGAGATACTCCCTCGTGGTATCCCGGAAAGGTGAAGAGTTATCGGGAGGATATCAAAGACAGTGATGGTAGTAGAAGAGAGTATGGACCGTTAAGGTTGTATAATATTGAGTGAGTAGTAGATAGAGATGTATATCTATGTGTTGTATATATTTCTTTGCAATAGGTATCTTTGTATCGGGATATTAATACAATCTTTATTCTTTCTCCTCTTCTCTTCCCGATATCAATACAAATACAACCAACACATATCAACATTTAGATTTGATGACGGTGATGTGATTGATAATCTTGAAGATGTATATATATTCAACAAGGAAGACTACCTCCTCACTATTCGTTTAGAGAAAAGTGAAAAGAAGGAGTGGATCGGTGTAAGAAATGCAGTAGATGAAGAGTCGTCGGATATGTGGGCAAGGTCAGTTGGATGGTATGTTGCTAATATCAATGGAGAAGAACGTCCCTTCTCTCTTTTATCAGATGCTCTACGGGCATATGATGCACATGTTGTTATGCAATCGTCACATAATACAGATGATAAGAAGTCTCAATTCAATCTACCCGAGGAGTGGGAGGATACTTTAGAAGGGTGAGTTGATTGTATACTTTCCATTCTATGTTTCTAATACTAATTCTTATATTATGTGTGTATCCTTCTTCAAACAGCAGATCATCCAACGAACAAACTGAGTTGGATGCTGTGGTATCTCTCTTACTTCTGAAGATGGAGAGTAAGATGAATGAGCAAGAAGAACGTCATTCAAAGTATATCGATCAGACTAAGATTGAAAATGCAAGGCTAAAGGATAAAGTTCAAGAGCTAACTGCCGAGCTTGAGAAAGCAGAGACAAAGGTACTGAATGATGATATGATTACTCGTCATGTTAATACTCTCACAACCCAGAAGGCGGCCGCTGATTTAGAAAACACAAATCTAAAGAAGCAGGTTGAAGAGTTATCGTCTAAGCTCAAAGTAGCCGAGAAGAAGGCAAAAGATGATGCTGCCGAGTTGGATTTGTTCAAAACATATCTTCAATCGGCACGGAAGTCTATTATGAAATACAAACTGCCAAGCAATGCAGTGAATGATAGCAGTACAAAGAAGCGTAGATTGGAGGACTCCAATCATAATATCACAAAGGATATCCATGTCAAGGTGAAAGTCTCAAACAGTCAAGTTGGGGGAGTATTGATTGCTATTATTCCTACTATTTCTGTTGGTGATGATCGTCTTCAATCTCCGACTACAAATGATGCTACTACATCAACCAATCAGACTCGTTCTGATGTTGCTGAGATTGTATCTCCGACTAGTACCTCTGAACTCGGGATTACTTGTCAGCTATATTCTAATGAGAGTAGCATGTATCCGAGCTACCACAACACATTGCAGTACCATCAGATCATGTATTCTCTTCAACCTTTGCCCATGATGGGATATAACATGTATCCTATGTTGACTCACCATACTACAATGTCTTACTCCTCAAGTGAGACTCTTCTTACTCCTGCTAATCATCAGTATTTACTCAACTTGTATGGTAATGAATATACCGATACGTATCAATCATATCTTGGGTAGTAATAATTTGTGATCTTTGGCTTGTGTAATATATAAACATATATATGGAATATAAAGTAAATTTAGAGTTTGTCTAGATATCTTGAACTTGATCAACATGCAGAGATTCGTGTTTAGAAATCTCAAATAAGAAGAGTGAGTATGAATCATGTGATATGCCCAAGTCTAGCATAGTGTTATAAGTCTATTCAAACTTTGATTTAAAGAGTCATATAGTTCATGGCATATAATATGTGCTTCTCGTGACGAGGGTCTAATTGACCATATCATTATCATACTAATATAATGAGATAGAGGATACCAAAGACGTTAAACAGAGATTTTGTGCATATGATATGATCATTATAATATGACTATACTACTTAGTACGATGAGAGATAATAGTAATAGTATTTGACAAATAGATTGCATTGTTTTAATTTACTTTTCACCAGTATCAATTAATATCAAAGATGCGATCAATATATAAATATGAACAGACGATCTTGAGGTATCTTTCTCTCCCATTGAGATTGAAGTGAAAGAAAGTATATTGAATTCAAGTCGTCCTTGAATTGAAGTATAGAACATAGAATAGATGTATATGACAACTTAACATAGTTGTGTTGAATATGACATTAGATAACGTCAGAGGAGAAGCTACCACAGGTATGGGCTCTTCCTAAATGATGTTTTAGTCGTAGTATCATCATGGTCGTCATCTTGTACTTGAATAGGAGTAAATGTATTCAATTCGGTAGAAGATAAAAGAGTTGATAACTGTTTGATTGGTGATACTCGTGGTACAACAGATGGAGTGAAGGCCGAGTTGGATGGCGAGAAACTTCGAGGTCTTGCAGCAAGTCGGATTGTAGGAGGAGGAGGTGATACTGATGATGAAATAGATAACATATCCAAATCAATACTATCATCATCCATATCATCTCCATGACCACTAACATCAATATCATCCAGTGAAGTAGTTGATGACAAAGATAGATCAGGGAAGGATGGAGATACGAGGATAAAGTCCTCCTCACTGATCTTCATGTCAGTATTGGCAGTATCACTCATATCATATGAGTTATTAACACTTGTAGGGCTCGTCTTCTTGATGGGATTGGTGAACATTGAACATCCAGTATTCATTTCGTGACACATGTTGGTATTAGCAGCGGTGGTAGAACCAGAGCCGCCGATCATAACATAGCCGGGATGTAGTGGTAGATGAGTAGGAGGCGAATAATAGCATGTTGCTGATTCACTATCGGTGCGGCTGTGCATGATGAACCAATCACGGATTGGTATCTTGGTATGCTTGTTGAGCATTGGAGAACTGTTGTTTAATGCAATACTGCTGCCGTCACTTCTTGTGGGTGTCGACGGTGGTACAAAATCATTTGAACATGTAATACTAATCCGACGAGCTAAAGCATCTCGTTGTTCTTGTCGGTTGGGTAGCGTTGGCATTGTCGTCGTCATGTTGCAATATAGATTATTATTTATCGGTGGTAGTAGTAAATGTTGGAGGTAGTGGGTGTACTTCTACTGTCTCATTCTTGTGAATTAGCAGCCTTATTAATAAAGAAGTTATTGCAATTCAAACAGCTCAATTCTATCCTAACGAGATGTCACATCTTGAGTAATCACTTTGTACCGGATGAGAAGAAATAAGTACGAAGTAGTCGTAAAGACAGCGACATTTGTACGACATGAGGGTCAGACTCAATGGTTATTTCTTTTGTGGCTTTATTGACAATGGCAATTAGCAATGCTCAACTCGTTGCAGTTTGTGTTGCACTATATATTCTATATCATATCAATATCAGCAAAGCCGTTCCTACTACTATCCTCCATATCATGACGCCGCCGCCGTTTACCCACAATAAGAACTTAAACTGGAAGCATCATGACGACGACGATGATGATGATGATCTCGATGAGTTACAAGCAGCAATGATATTGACATGTCTTGGTTCTACTATACCTTCTGCTACTCCTTCCACTTCATATGATATCGATACCACAAATGATGATGATACTGATGATACTATCACAATCTTCCATCCAGTTAGTCCTACATCGTCAATCACATCGTCGTCTCCCATGATGAGCAGTATCTCTACTACTACTGCTACCAATACAAAGAAACATGATCATGATATCATCACTCCCACGCTTACATCTTCTCCTATCGAGATCATTGAAGTAACTCGTCCTGCCAAGAAGATACGCCGACATGAAGTAGACTGTAGTAGCAGTAGAAGTACTACTGCAAAGCCGTGTGTATTTCCAACTGTGAATGATCCTGAAGATACATCCTTTGAGAAGACTCTGCACTTTGATGATGATACAGGAAAGATCAATAGTGCACATGTTCATATTCGTCGTGAAGTACTCGAGGTGAAGCGTTCCATGTTAGGCCGTGTTTACTTTCAGTGTAAGTTGCATGTTATCATGTGTGCATATCATGTGTATATTCATATCTGCATAGTATACTAATATCATGCCTGCCTAATACTAATACCTCTTGTTTATCCTCTTCCTTCTTGTCATCATCATATATCAAACTATATAAAGGTGGATGGTGTAAGCATCTTGATCGCAAGAACCGTGTCAAGAGCTCAATCATTGCTCCGCAAAGTATTGGATGTATCTACCGTGCCTTTGGTAGGTTCATGAAAGATCATGTACCCAAATGTATGCACATCCCCACCGATCTTAGATTGTTAGATGCCAAGAAGACGGATATCGTACGAGGATCTAAAGACTACTGGATTTCAAGTGCACAAGATATTGGTCTTTGTGATGGAGTGGACGGTGAAGGTATCATCTACTGTCCTCCTGTTCGTACTCCTTTGAGCATTCCTAATCTTTAAGGACGGGCTGGCGTGATTTAGTTTGCTGAACTGATGATGATGATGCTTCACATTAAGGACTTGTGTGATGAATGTGTTCCTCTCCTCAATCTCAACGGAGAAGATTCATTTCGTGATTTGATCTGCTACTGTACTATCGAGAAAAGTAAATTAGCCTGTTTGCAAACTTTCATTAAGTAGATTGTTTATATATCGCTTCTGTTTCAAATTGGGCAACATGTCGATACACTCATCTCTTCTCCTGGTACTAAAAGTAGTGGATTAACCGAAACTTCTGTAGGTAGTGTTGGGTGCATCAAACTTGACTTCTTCTCTCAAATATCATACTCTCATCAATGATGCTAGACTCCTTACACTACATTGTACTTTCGAATCTTGAGGAAATGAACTGTCATTTTGATAGAGTAATGATACGTCCACCAAATACTACTCAAGAACGCAAGTGTGTCGATGACTGGAAATACAATTGTTGGAGTTAAGAACTTGTGTAACATCAAAGATGAATACACATCAGCTAGATCTCTCTCCTTAGATGCTTTACATTGCATGCCCGTGCCTTCTTCACTTCTACACTCGAATGTATCATTATCTGAAGATACCATGTCGAGTAATTCTCTCCCTGTCAGGACATTCATTGTGAGTATAGATCCTTTGTCATCATTCTCGGCACTGTCCAAAAGAAAGTCTACATGTCTACCCATTGCTTTGATCGATCGAGTCTCGGGAGGATAGCACACTTTATTTCTTCTGAATGTCATGTCAACGATCTTCTTGTGAGCTGAATTTCTCATTGGATAGTCATCATATGTTGCATGCGAAAGAGCCAGAGTATGAAGTAACTTATTGCCTCCATCTTTTCCTTCATCGCCGTTACCTTTGGCAATCCAGGACATGTAATTATTGTCGTATGGGGCAAGTAGTCCTCGCACGGGTAAAGTAGAATCACGAGGCGCATCTTTTGGCAGCGAAATATGCCCGATACCTGGATGAGTTGATCCATCGCCACCCGACACATGTGCTATTACAAGCATAGCCAGTACAAATGCTGGAAAGGCAACGATGCGAACAGCTGTAAGCACAAGGTTTTTGTATCTCTCGTGAAAAGGGTCGACTGTTGGTGAAGATTTGATCTTGTCTCTTGCTCCTCTTCTAGGCTTTGTGTCGCTTAAAACAGCTAACCTTGACGCCTCCGTGGCAGCTTGATCCATGTAGGACGTTTTTGTTGTTTTTTTGTTTTGTTTTGTGTTTTGTGTAGTATTTAAGAGTCGTTCTCCGGAGGATAGCACACCTTTATCCTGCATCATAATTCGTAAGTAAATTAAAAATTGATTTCACTAACAAAATTGAATTTTTGCTTTTTACTATAACTAGGACTGCTTTGTGCTTCTGTTAGCCGTCGGCACGACAGCCCCGCAGGGCTCGCCGAGAGGCACCCGCGGTAGCGATTGATAATAGAGGTAATGAACTCGTCGTTCTTATCAACAGAAGTAACAATATCATCGTCGGCATCAAGTTTATTTCAAGGATACCGCTCACTTTTTTTAATATGTACCTATCGTAGGTTGCTTGCATGAGTGATCGACGATGATTGATGAAGAGTTATGTCTATGTGATGATAATGTCATTAGATTGACGACTATACTAAATCTATTTGTTCATAATAGATATTGATTGGATAGTGGGCATCATTATAATTATGTAAAACTACACAAAAAAAGATACTCAAAATTCAAAAATCAAAACTTATGTTGCAATTGCAATACAACATCCTCATCATCACACCCTAATCTCTATATTGCTGATCAATAATTTGATAATACAATATTCGAAATGTAGTATGTCAAGACGGTAGTATTCGACGGCACCATTCATTCAAAATCGCCATAGATGAAAGCATCAATCTCATCACTTGCTCGCTTCTTTGCCGCGTCGCTCCACGCTTGAAACCCGACACGAATATTATTGGAATCGGGGAACCACGCATGGATAAGATCATAAACACAATCAGGAAGTGGTACATGGTTACCCCTTCCACGGATGTTCTGGAGGGTAACAGAGTAGTAGCGGTAGATACTCTTCCTTGTTTGTCTGTAGATTTCATCTCTCCTCGAAACAGGTACAGATGGAGGTGCAGCATACAGCGATCGGTTTTTGTGGATATGCTCGAGTAGGGCTGGACGATGAAGATCTGCAAGGCATTCTACTTTATTGCAATGAGGGCATAAGTACATCTGTTATAAGAGATATATATGTATATATGATAATGATATGATGAGATATGGTGAGATACAAAAGAGAATGAAATATATTAGATATGAAAGTAGTATATACTCACAGACATGATGGCCAAAGATGATAGTTGTGTAGTAGTAGTAGGTGATTGTATGATGTGTGTGAAATGAAAATTATGAAGTGAATGAACACCACACACTACATTATTTCTGACACGATAGTAAGGCTGAAAATCTATCGAGTAGTCGTCTTGTTGGCCTTTTCAAATGTCTGCGAAGAAAGAGCGAAGTACCGGTACAATTCTTCAGATAGAATGGAGAAGTCAATTTTCTACGACCATTTAGGCCTCAATGAAATCCATAAGGCTGTAAATATGTGGTGAGAACCTAGGCTACATCCTCATAGGAAGATAGGTGGTATCTCCTCACTTGTATCTCTATCCCCAATCTGATTTCTTATACCTCTTTATGCCTCGGTAGATATCTAGGTAAGTAAATATTACTCTGTGTATTGACATATCTATAACTCCATTATGTGTTCTAAGAGAGTATCTGTGTCTTCATCATTCCAAACAGGTACAGCTACAAATGAAAGATTATCCTCGGGGTCGTTATCAAATACAATTTCCAAGAGGACATTTGCATCGTCATGTTGCCAATCAGGCACATTTCTCTCGTTTCTAAATGATAAAGCATCACCAGCAACATATGAGGCAACTTGTTGTTCTTCATCATCAACTATTTCGGTTTCTTCTTCAGTTTCATCCATATCAACATCAGACGACTCTTCAACCTCCAATGACTCATCGGTATCACCCATATCAGCATCAGACGTCTCTCCAACATCATCATCATCAAAAGGAAATGCTTGAATCATCTCAAGTGCACTATCCATCTCAGACGGTGGCTCCCTTCTAAGCTCAGTCGGCGCTTCATCAAGATCATCATTGACATCTTCCATATCAACAGACTTCTCTTCAACATCATCGGGCTCATCATCACCGACAGACTTCTCTTCGGCATCACCATCAACCTCGGAAGAACTATCCATCTCCGATCCACTTAAATTGGAAGATTCATCGGCACTGGCAACATCATCGGCATCTTCCATATCAACATCAAAAGGAAATGCTTGAATCATCTCTCCCACAAGCTCTGCTTGAAGCTCTAATTCTTCCTTTCGACGAGTTAGGGAAGGGTTGATGTAGTGTATCTTCCTCATCTTGGAAAGACTTCGATTAGCACCTCCCCGCTGAAGAATAGCTGGCCTGAAGAGAAGACTAATAAGAATACATTTCAGTCCATTGTCATCTCTGTGGGTGAGCTGCTGTTGGTTAAGCCGACAAGTAATACCACCACAATACAATAACCCACGGCAGATATCAGGGTATCCATCGACACCATACAAAGCACACTTGCTAGTGAGGCATCCACATCGCCAACAAATGATACTAGTACGAAACTCACTGGCATAAATCATCTCACAGAATCGTTTGAAGAGTTCTTGGATGTACTTGACGGGTGCAGTTATGGTACCTCGAATAGATACTGGAACACTTGCATCACCCATGATCACCAACGGTACCTCACCATCTTCAAGGTATGATCGGTGTCTAATCTCTTGAAACATACGAGTCAAGAACTTCTCCTTCATGACAAAGCAGTGGAATCTAATACGGCGGTGACGTCTCTTGGATACTTCATTCCAATAGTCAACTCGAATAGTGGCAAAAGCGTTGGCATTTGATACCAACTGATCAAGATCGGTAGTCTTTGTTGAGTGTTGGGACATATCTTGAAATGTATCCTTAAATGGCTCGAGCCAAATGCCCATCTTGCGGGTGTGTTTCTTGTGACATGCCTTTTGGTAGTAGTCACTCTTCTTGACATCGATACGTTTGCCAACGGCATGGATATTGCCGTTCTTGTCCATATAGAAGAGTTGCATCGAGATCAAGTTTGTATGACCAGGATCACAACTCCAAAAGTATTTACCTGTGTGTATGATAAGAGAATCAAGCAAGATATGTTAGAATATATAAGCTAGACATGAGATATAAACACAACATATCTTACATTTGAGTGATGCTGTAGAGTAAGGATTATCTTGGTGAGAGAAGAAGATAATCTGTTTTGCTTCATCTTCAGATAACTCTGGCCACCAACCATCCAATTGTGTACTGTCAGAAGAATCATGTTTAGGAGTACGGATAATACTTTGAAGAGATGGAGTATTAGGTGGTGGAGGATGAAGTTTGCCAGTGGCATAATCAACTAACTCTCTCATCTTGGGGCAGCACCCGTCTCCTTTTCCATGAACAATATAAATACACCGCTTGACATAATCCTCGTGATTCTCAACAACATCACGACGGGTGAGAGTTGGATGTATACCAAACCCAACCACTTCTTCACATTCAGTGGTTACACTTGATGGTACTCGAGGCTCGGGAAGGATCTTGGCACGCGGGTGATTGTGTTGATCATTCTTCTTGGTAACTTTATACTTGAAGACGATAGAGACACCGTCGGTAAGTATCTCATAGATGAACTCTCGTTTCTGATCATCATTATCACATTCATACTTCTCAAAGTCGAATAACTTGCCCCAATACTTGCGTTTCTCAGCATCGGGGAGTCGATTAAACTTGCCGGCAAGATTGCCCGTACCATTCAGTCGTCTCAGTCGTTTCTTCAATGCTTCCTTCTCTTCTTTACTCAATCCTCCACACTCCATCAAGATGTAATAGAACATTGCATGACCAATACGTGCAAAGCCATGCTGTGGTTTAAATTGAGGAGATAGATTGAACCTCCTTGTATTCTCTACACCCTCTTGGATGGCTAGACAACAGCTGAAGTAATCAATAGCTAACTGAGGATCCTTGGCAACTACATCCTTAGTCATGATCTTACCGTCGGGTCCATCTTCATACGGACCCAATCCGAGCAGATCTCTATGCAAATCAATAACATCTTTAACTTCCTGGGTATGACATTCATCGGGTATGTTGGTAGTATTAATGTTGTTGATCATCTTTATTACAACTTTTATGATCTTGCTTAGTCTCTTCTTCCCCATGTTCGGGTATAACTCTCTCAGTTGTGTATCGACGGCATACTTTTGAAATAGATCAAAGTTACCTAAGTGGTTTGTGAAACTGACAGCCATATCATCGGCTGTATAGCCGAGAAGAGGACCTTGTCCGTCCATAAAAAGTTCTTCAATGGCACAATAATTCAATATCTCATCTGGTACAAAGCGAAATAAAGCATGCCTATCTCCTCTCTGTGGTGTTAGATTCAATAAGTTGTACCAAAACATTGATTTCGTTGGATTCATTTTCGGTGAATTGTTTGGATTGTATATCATGTCTTGTATAATCTCTCCAAACTCTTGTGAAAATACAGATAAAGTAATGATATAATTAGCTATCTTACTGGCAATATACCGTCTCATAGATACCCATAATGATATACGAGACAATATGTCGACGATATCATTGTCTAAAGCATCACCCGTAGCACCACCCAGCCTAAAA
>Ga0214477_100500_pt1 | contig 27064 bp, 18 predicted proteins | sample M1_20Mar14CPVII9_FD_165058 | JGI IMG/M metagenome (GOLD analysis project Ga0214477, IMG submission 165058) | Marine eukaryotic communities from Monterey Bay, California, United States - M1_20Mar14CPVII9sort6BwellC16 | ecosystem: Environmental > Aquatic > Marine > Unclassified | place: USA...
TCGTGGGGAGAGGGTGATAATCCAAACAACTATCGAGGAATAGTAAAATGCGTTCTAGACGGCAAATTAGATATCATTCCATTACAATCAATGATTGATGGGCATAATCGATCGGTAACAGTGCCCCTCGATGGAGACTATGTGTTCCCCGACTTTTGTAATATGACTCCTCGATTTGATGTTGGTGATCGAGTACTGTGTCGTGCACAAGCAGGGTGGCTTCACGCATGCATCATATACCAATGGCCAATAATGGAAATTAAGAATCAAGGTTATCAAATTCCTCAAAAGCCAGATGATATTGTCTATCGTTACAAATGTGATGTTGGATTTGTTGGTAATCCGACCCGATTTTGTGCAGTACCTGAAGAAAAAGATTGTTACATCATGGAGAAGCCATCTTCCTTTCGATTTGATGAAGGAGATAACGTGATATTCAAATTACCACCAGGTGATGATTCCTCCCAACGTAATGGGAACTGGATATCCGGAATAGTTAAGTCAGTTGATATCACAGGCATGGATAAATATGCCGCCTATACATGCTCATGTGAGATAGATGGTAAACAATATATATACCACATAACTAAGGATAATGATGCATGCATCGCAAAAGAAGGTACTAATCCAAGGAGCAGATTATTCGAGGCTATTGAACAGGGTTGTAGTAGAGATCATATCATGTATCTCGTTAAGCATTACAACATTGATGTTACATTATTCCGAGACTTGGTAGTATCAAAGGCAATCGAATATGCAAATTACCAAGCACTATGTTGGCTTCATCATGATTGTAATGTTAATACACTTCAAATCAAAGACGAGTCAGGGAACAATCTCCTTCACAAGATTGCCTCATCAGAACATGCCACACGTTTTATCAAAGAAGCTGGAAGAGTAAGCAAATTAAACCCTACCCCTAATTGGATGCTACGCTTGACAGATCGTGATGCAAACTTAATCAACGCCCGGAATAATAATAATGATACTTGGCTGATGGTACTAGTAAAGAGAGGTAATGCCAAAGCATTAGATGCTGCCTTTTCACCTCATTGTGGATTAGCTTGGGAGCTTGGTTGTTATGCCATTAAGGAAGATGATCTGTTTCATTGAAAGAATCAGTACAAGAATCAAACGATGTCATCATCCAACAGATATTTGATTCGTTTGTAGTATTTCGTACATGCTATCAACAATACAATGCAATAAATCATATTTATATACGTGATTCAGAAAAGAAGCTTTTGGAAAATAGACATTTACAAATGCATCTTCTTCAAAGAGAAGACGCTCTGATTCACGCTAAGCGTCTCGCTCGGTTCTTTGTTGATTGGGAAGGATTTGCCAGACAACTTGAACGCGATCCATTCACTAATCTCGTTGTTTATGGACATCCTGGTCTGTTTGAGCTCTTTTTTCAAGCAGATGAAAGCTTGCTACTCCATAATGAATATGCACTATCAGCACAGCAGGATAGGAAGGAATTCATCCAGCCTGAGCTGACGTCAGATTTAGAAGGCTCCAATAGAGAATATCTTCGAGGACTTGATATTTGGGAAGCATGCTTCATTGGAGCTGATTATAAGTATCACTCATGCACAAAAAAGGATGATCGAGGACGACTCTCTTATCTTGACTCCATCCGGCGATATATATTGCAGTATGATTATAATCAAGAGGAACAGCCTTCCCTAATTTCTTACTTGGAGCGCAGAAATGATGATATTTTGAAAGAGAAATCATTTGCATCAAGGGAAGAAGATGAATTGGTGAAACATAGACTCAGCCTCCTAGTAGATGATAGGACTCTTGAAGGCCGCCTGAAGGTACTAGATTATCTAATACAGCAACGGCCTAGCAGCCGTCCAGATATGCTTGTGGTAATACGCCATCGTCAATGTGGAGTCTTAAGATTCATGGTTGACAAGGGACTAGTAAAGATGGAGGCTAGTGCGTCATCAAATAGAGTATTCACCAAGCAATCGCCGAATCTAAAGTGCTTAGAGAAAGGACGCATCCCTTCTTCAATAGCAACTGCTTCCTTCTTATCTTTTGTAGCGGTCGGTAAGTTTATTTATTCAATTCTGCAACTAAATGAACATATCATATGCACACTTAACTCATGGATAGACTTAACCATATCATATTTCCACTTGCTCATATTATGTGCATCTTCCTCATTCATCATCAATACATAGAATATGATGATCTTCAGACACTGCAATGGCTCTGTGAATCATATGGGACGACTTCTAATACTTGTGATGGCTGGAACTTACTACACTTTAGTGCCTACCTGGGTCGAGTTGAAATCGTAGCATGGCTCTACACTCAACCAGAATGGCAGACACTTGTCACTACAGTATCAAAACGGAAGCCTTTCCAACATGCATATGCTGTTCATATTGCCGCTGGTGAGGGCCATATCTTTCTTTCCGACTTTCTACTGACATTGAAGTATCACTTTGAGTCCGGAAAGCGACGCATGAATGCCTGGGAAGCCAATTTATTGAGTATACAAGTAAAGGACACCAAAGGCAAGCTACCTGAGTTTTATGCCAAGAAGTCGCCATACGAATTTGTCAAAGAGTGGGCAGCAAAACGAGAGAAGCCATGCGTATTAGAGAATAATATCAAGAAGCTGCTTCTTCTTATCAATGAAAGCGATACACCTGTGGATAAAGTGAAGCAGTTTATCATCTCCTCAAAGTGTCTTGATCCCAAGTCATGGACAGAATGTAGATATTACTCGTTTGATAAGAAATATCACATGAGTGTTTCATTTGGAGGTGTACTTCGGGAATGTTGCAGTAAGCGTCCAGATGCTGATTTTGTCGACTGGATGTGTACACGTCTCTACTTCAAGGATAACTCAGATTTCTTTGGCATCGAGAGATATGGCAATGAAAGTGAAAGGCCGGTGGAACTTATACTTTTGAGCTATGAAGACCTCCTTTTGTTTGCAGAAGCGAATAATTGTGACGACCTTGCTGGATACATATCAAGAGGGAAACAATGGCTTAAAGACATGTCATGTGCTGATCCAGCAACAGTGGATCTTTTACTCACAACAGCTCTATCCGGTGAGCCTCTAACCAGGGTTCGGGCAAAGCTATTACAAGCCAGTATACTTGCTACGATTGCTCGTTGTGCAGACAAAGAAGTTCGTAGTATCTTTAAGCGGGGCGGGCGACCTGAAGAGCTGGACGAGGTACTACTAGTTGGTGAGATAGTAAAACAGTCATTAATTGACAAAGGCTACACAGAACCTGGGTATAAGACTCAAAATGGTTTTCACGGATACGATATGGATTGGATAGTCAAACCGACAGATATGTTACTCTATGTTGGTGTTGAATATCCCGATGAGCACCCAGTATGCAAACAGATTCCATTTCGAACACTGTCTCCATCCGACTTGGATAAGTTGTACATTTTCCTTGTAATTGAAGGTTTCGCAGATCTTGTTGAATACTGTGTTACAAACTTACAAGGGTGGACAGTGGAGATGGAGCTCGAAGTAGTCAGATTAGCTGCATTCTTTGGTCATTCCAGTATAGTGGATATTTGTGTAAAGAGTAATGAGCTGCTCTCGCCCCTGAATGATCGCTATAGGGCAGCAATATGTGGGGCCGGAGAAGCATTACGATATCGTGATTTGGTCCAAATGGTATCACAGCTTGGTACCCCCCACGACAAACTCACAAGAAGCAACAAAACAATCGATGAAATGAAAGGCGATTCCAAACTCGAGTATGAGCAACGAGCCAAAAATCTTCTATCATTCACTGGCAATTCACTCCTTTGTGCTGTTATTAATGGATACGTACTGACTTCTGACAAGAATGATCGCGACACATTACAGTATCTTGTCAACAAGCTTGGATACACACATGATAGTATCCTTTTTGCAATGGAAGTGCTGTGGAATAGCTGCTATTACACATTAAGAGGCGCATCTTTCTTTGACTTCTTTGTGAATATGACAAAAGCATTGAATCTATATCCATTCATGCATCACAAAAGGATGAGAAGTTTATGTGAAACTGTTGCCAAGTCATTCGAACATGGGATTAGAGTATCCAAGGTCGAGGAAGATGAAGCAGAAATGAAATGCCTCGAATGGTTAGAATACTTGGCTGACGAAGAAGGGATAGACATCCAGCAACTTATTTCTCCAAGTTCCCTTCGATACTGCAGTAACACAAATCAATTCCCACCCAAACTTAGTGAGTTAGCGAAAAAACAACTCCTCAATTGGGCAACTTTCAATATCGTGAAAAGGGGAGAATCACTTCAAGAGATACAATCAGCAATTGAACAAGGGACATTGCCTTTGTATGGTCGTGATCGAGGAGGTCTTCTGCTCACCCATCTAAGTGCTGCATATGATCGTGTTGACTTACTTGAGTGGCTAGTCCTTACCAAAGGAATGGATATCAAATCAATGGATGGACAAAGTAGGACTGTGTTAGACGTTGCCAAGGCATCCAAGGCAGCATCATCAACTAAATGGATCACTGAGTTACAAGCTAGGAGAACAATTGCATCATTTACTGAACAAAACTATCACCGATTGTTAGAAGTTCGAAAGCATCAAAGATTAACAAAGGCAACGACTACAATCCAAACAATATATCGTGGTTATATTGTCCGTAAGCTTTACTCTGGTATACTTGTACAACGACTAGAAGAGTCACAACGCTTCTCTGCCATATGGGGACATGTCATTCAGCAATATAATGGTATCAACTCGAACAAAGAGCCGCTCAATTGGTCATCTCTTCGAGAGAGTGTATCCGACATCAATCAAGTAGAATTCACATATGATGATAGTTACTTTGAAGACACAGACGAGCAGTTGAGTAAAGCGTTGGAAGGGGCGTTGCAAGTAGACGATTGTGTTGAGGAGGAGAAAGATACAGCCGACAACGAGAAGAGCAGTGCCGAAGTAGTTAAAGAGGAGCCGTCTGATATGGTTGTGGAGAGTAGTAGTAGCGAAGTATCTTGGCTGTCTTTCCAAATGACAAGGTAAGAGTATCTCGACATTATCGCTATCGACTTATGATGTAAATATCTCACATCTTCTTTCTCTCTTCTTCTTTTTAGCCATGTTGTAAAGTTCCTCAAGCAAGGTGACCCAAAGTACAAATCATTCTTCGTCAGACGGATGCAACAGCTGGGGTCAGGTGAACGTAGTCGTATACTTCAGAAGCGACTCAAGGGTTCTCAATCCACCATCTACGAGACATATCTCGAGCAGAAGTCAGGGTTCCGTATCTTGTGGACAGAGGAAGGGGAGAACATAGTCATCTGGTTCGTTGCCAAACACAAGGAGGTATCACGATTGATGCAACTCATCGATGATTCCAAGAGTCGTACGGCTCGGCAACAGTTGTCAGAATCTGTCATCTCTGATCTAAGAAGTGAAAACTTACTACCATCACAGAGAGAGGCCAAGAAAGAGGTGCTACTCGACGTCTTTAGTAACGTACCATTAAAGCTGTATGATGTCAGTTATCAGAGCATAGATGATATTGCAACCTCTTCGTGGTCACCCAAGCTTCACTTGACTGATGAGGAGCGAGATGTGGTGGAAGCTGATGGCACTGTATTGGTATTGGGGAGAAGTGGGACGGGCAAGACTGTCTGCATCTGCAATCGAATGGAGTATGACCGTCAAGTCTATGGACAAGATTCTACCTTCTCCCAACTCTTCGTTGCCAGATCGAAGCGGCTGTGTCGATATGTTTCCGAAGCAACGGGAAATCACAATACAAACTCATTTCTTACTTTTGATGAGCTTGTCTATAATTTGGATACGTCGTTGCCTAGTCTAGAAGGGAGTGACAGCTCATTCTTTCCCAGTCAAAGGGTTGATTTTATGAGATTTAAACAAGAGTTCTACAATACTCAATCCTCAAGTTCATCCAAGGAGAAGAAGGTTAGTGCTATGATTCTATGGACGGCCATTAGAACATTCATCAAAGGTTCGATTGAGGCACATCAAAGTCCTGACGGCATCCTTCCGAAAGATGACTTCATTGCCGTGGAGAAGCTGGGAAAGAATAGGTGCAGAGTTCCAGCTGAATATCGTGCCTCCATGTATGATGAGTTTCTTAAGTATGAAGAGTACAAGGCCAAGTTAGGATTGTGGGATGATATTGATCGTATTCAACATTTACTTTCTCGACTTGACAAGTGCATGAATACAGACCCTACCATCTTTGATAAATTGAGGAAGAGTAAGATCTATGTCGATGAAGTACAAGATTACACCCAGATTGAAATACTCTTATTCTTCTATCTTGGCGGTCCTGGCGGTCTCTTCCTTGCTGGGGATCCGGCACAATCGGTCGTTGAGGGTACAGAGTTTCGATTCGAGGAGATCCGTTCTGTGGGGTATTTTGTCGCTGAGAGTAGTGGAAATCGGGATCTCATACCTTCTAAAGCAAAGACTGTGAACGTCAACTTCCGCTCACATGCTGGTATACTCAACTGTGCTGGATCATTCCTCGACTATCTCTTCAAGTATTTTCCTGGTAGTGCCAAACAATTGAAGAAAGACTACGGTTTGTTTCAAGGATCTCGGCCTGGCGTGCTGCATAAGGTCAAGACAAATCAGCTGGCTACCCTTCTATCCGACAAGTTGAATGGTACAGTAGTTCTAGTACATGATGAATCATCAGATTACTGGCGTAAAGCATTAGGGGGATACAAGTTAGTATACGGCATCAGGGAGGCAAAGGGACTTGAATTCAAGTCGGTCATGATACTCGACTTCTTCTCCGAGCTTCCGTCTTCTCTTCACAAACCCTGGCGGAACTTGCTATTGGATCGAGAAGGACAAGACTTTGAAACCAAGTATCCCCTAGTGGGTACACATCTGAAACTTGTATATACGGGTATTACACGATGTATCGAGCGACTCTTCTTCGTCGAGACAAGCTCATCAATTGCCGGTGACACATTAGTTCGATGGCTTAGGCAGAATGCATTGGCAACAAAGAACAACATCAACGATATTGAATCAATGGCCATGACATCTGATGAGTTCTTGAGTGAAGGATTTAACAATGCAGAGCAGGCCGAGTCTGCAGAGGAACTTGATTTGGCATACATTGCATTAGATCGAGCTGTTTGGTGTTTTGAACAGGCTGATAGCTTACCTCTTGCCGCTAAGGCACGTACAAATCGTCGAAGTATACAGTTTCGTCTTGATCTATTGAAGGATAGTATTGATAAAGAAATGGTTGAAGTAAAGGGTGCACAAATGGTGGAGTCGCTTACAAGAGAGGGTCTACTACTCGAGGTTATGAATGTGTATTACTCAATCAGCCCTTTCATGAGAGAGTATTCAAAGGAGCAGCTAGAGAGTGTACTTATATCAAAGATTCGTCTTGCCTTGGCTTAATTGATGTTGGTAAATATAATAAAGTTATCTAATCATCAACTACTTTTGTCAATACATGTCCAGCAGATAAGTTCGGACAATGAACCGAGCTCTTATATACTTGTGTTCAACATTGAGTCACCTGACCACCACCAACAAGATTTAGTGTTACTCATAGAAATATAGAATAGCACAATATTACTGATTGCACCCCCTCGTGTAGATATAGATTCACGATCAGTCCACTCATAATTTGATTTAGCTACTTATCGATCATGAGTGAGTTTAGATAAGATACCGTATCTTGCAATGATTATTTTTTATGAGAGTTTTTAATTTTTACTGGCCTGCTGCTAACAGTGAGTAGTGCAGCCCTAATAGGATCTCATATCACATTTCATTGTAGTATACAATATCTCTCATCATCATATATAATTTGTCTAATAATAATACCATGGCATCTCAACAACCACCGTCGAATCCATTTGACGTTAATCCATTTGCAACCTCTCCACAAAATCAACAACAGCCACAGCAACAACAATGGGGGGCTCAACAACAACAGCAACAGCAAATGCCACCACAACAAGTAGTTGCAAATGTTAATCCATTTACTGCAACTTCACCACAAAACCAACATAATCCATTCGCTCCTTCTCAACAACAACATATGCAATATCCACCCACTCAGCAGCATGTGGCTGCTATGGTACCTCAATATCCACCACAAAGTAATCAGCCACCATTGCAATTGCAACAACATCCACATAATAATGCCCAACAACATCAAATTCCTCTTCAACAAAATCAACAACAGATTGTACTATCGAATAATACAGCTGTTAGTCCTTGGGCATTACAGGTTGATACCGGAGCTAATCCTGTGGTAAGTTACATACATAAATACTCACTTTATGTCTGAGAGTTTTTATAGAGATTGTTTTATATGTATTGGATAGAATGGAGTTGAGAAAACTAGGTTGTGTTATTTGTCTGTTATGTGTATTCACAATTTGAGTTAATATGGGTTTGGATTTGTGTTGGATTAGGTTAGGATTTTATGTGTTAAGAACAAACACAGATATGAGCTTTTGGAAGAGTGTGGATATTTGGTATTGAATTGTTGAATGGAATGTTAATGAAATGATTTGAATGAAGACAGTCTGTTCTCACTTATTCATACCAACACTTCTCTCTGTTTCTACAACATAGGCTTCACCTCCAGCGGCGGCTCAACCATATGACCCGCTTGGGATATTTAATGCACAACAGCAACAAGCTCCGCCTCCCCAACAGCAGCAAATTCAACAGGCATATCCAGGACAGCAACAGCAATATAACAATTACGCCATTAATAATCAGCAGCCTCAACAGCAACCACAACTAGCAGCAGCACCTGTAGTACAATCACCACCAAATTACAACATAGAACGACAGAATGAATCTTTATTGCCCGATGAGGAAGATGATGAAGGATTGGCATTAATTGATGTAGAATTAGATGACGATGATGATGTTGCTGCTGACAGTAATACTAATTTAGAAGATCGTAAAAAGGATGGTGACTTCCTCCAAGCTGATTCAATCAAAAAGAAGAAGAAGAAAAGCAGTAGTAGTAATAATGGTAGGAATGGGTCATCATCATCTGGTCAACAATACAATTCATGGGATAGAAATCCCGACGTTGCACCTCCACCTCCACCTACGCCAGGACGACATCATGCCGAGTATCTATCTAACAACTCTGCACCATCCATGTCATCACCACTACCCAAATATGAATTAGTACATCATAGCGGGTATGTCTTATCACGTATCTCATTCCGAACAGTATTATTACGTAAATGGAAACAAACATTTTGGATACAGTATGGTCCTACACAGTTATTATTCTTTCGGTCACATTCCGATTATGTCGATTGGTTAAATAATCCATATCATACGATGAAGGCACGTGAATATTTAGTTAAATTGAGAGTTGACTTTGTTAGTGATTTGAAGAAGAGTAGTGTTATGGGGTATCAGGTTACACAGGTACGAAGGAAGCCGTATGGGAAGAATGTAATGTAAGTTTGTATCATATATAAGGAGAGGGAATATTATGCGTGTACTGTTGGCATGTATCTGATGCGTTTCTGCAATACTCTTTACATACACACAGGCTCCACTTTAAGCTCGAAAGATGGATGGACTATGGGCCTACTATTGCAGCAGCATTTGCAGCACGAGAGGAGGAAATGTTGAATTCACCCTCTCATAATAGAAATGGTGGCACCGCCAACGCCGATGGTGAAATGAATACCACAAATGATGTAACGGCATTACGTAAGATTATCTTGGGTTGTATGCGTAATGCAAGAGATGCAGCGTTGGTGGCATCCCGGGGACAACAGAGAGATATGGGTATAGTTAGTCAGGATGATGGATATAGGGGACGGTATCATGAGACAGGGGGTGGTAACGATCGGGAATCGAGAATCCCAAGTGGATCCGGTAATATGGGTTATCATCAAGCTTTTTCAGCCGAGAGTAGTCAGAGAAGACCCATGACTTCTGAGGGATATGAAACAGAACCTAGTGAGGATGAGGCCGAGCCTCCAGCACCGGCAGCTCCAGTTGTAGATCTTTTAGGATGATAAGAGAAAAGTTGAGAATAAAGATGAGAGTTGGTTTGTCATAAGACAGAGGCGGTTGTATGCTGATAATCTAAATCCAGCAAATAAATGTTATACTTCAAAATAGTATCTACTAATCTATTTATCTTGAGAGATCTCATAGTATGATAGAAGAAGAATGACAACCTCGTAGCCTCCACCAAAGAAATAGTTTGTGTACGGCGGCGTAGCTTATGAAAAGATATCCCCTCCTAGGTAAGTAGGATACCGCCCCCAAATCTTGGATCTGAAAAATCTTTGAATATTGTAGGATTAGCTGGTTTGTCAATATCCACAGCCGCCAGCCGTGCTCTTATTAATTATTAGCAAAAAACAGTACATTAGTTAGGTAGTAGTAGCATACATTATACCGGCGCTGTTTTTGTTTCATCTGATTCTTCAATAATTGATTAGAAAGAAAGAAATTGATTATCCTATCCATTCTTTCTTGGTTCATTGCAAAAGATTGGAACTCAACTCCAATATATTAAACCTTGCAACTCTACTCCAATATGGGTTTAATAGATTACATCGGTGATAATTCAAAGCAAATTGATGCAGGAAAGTCCGAGTTAGTTGTATCTTATTTGACTGCCTTTGCAATACCCCGCACATTGCACTAACAAAAGTTAATACATCTCTCTTCATCTTCATAAACTGTGAAACGCGCATCTTCCAGCTGAATACGAAGAGAAGGTACGAGAAGAAGATCCCAATCTCCTCCAGCATGATGAGAACATCGTATTCGCCTTCAAAGGTCGAGGAGGTTCAGGTAGGGATCATTACATGTTAACATCCACTCGAGTTATACTTCGAGATAAGAGGGGTGTAACCGGGAAACGCGTCCGATATACTTCAATACCCTACACATCTATTAGAGCCTTCTCACTTGAAACGGCGGGTAGTGTTGATACTGATCAAGAACTAAAGATTCATGCGGTGAGTTTGTATGATATGTGGGGTTTTAGTTTTTAGTTGTTGCAATTGTGGTTGCTCACATCTTGTGTTCATTATGATAGCGTGGTATTGGAAAAGTTAGTATTGATTTTCAGAATAGTGTGGATATAATGCCAATCCATCATTACTTGAGTACAGTAGTTATTCAAGGGAAGGGGGCAGGGAAAGATGCCGCTGGTGCAATTACATATGATGCCAGCGCTGTAATGAATGGAGGTTCGACTGGGATATTTGATATCTTTGGATCAAACTATGCACAAATCAATAAACTCGAAGTAGAGTCAAAGTTGAAAAGTATGAGTATTCTTCTATCCAATGAAAAGGTTGAAATGGCGTTTAAGTGCGGCAGGTATGTTTTGTGTGTTAATATCGGTGATTTGGCTACTTCGTTTGCACTTTTACAAGGAAAATACTAACCCCCACCTCCTCTCTTCTTTAATGTGCTTCCGCCGCGAAATGCTGGTTCCCAAAGAGACTCGTTCATCATGACTTCTCATCGTGTATTGAAGATTGATGTCCAGGGAATTACGGGAAAGAAGATTGAGTACTTGACAATCCTATGGCCAGCAATTAAGGGGTATTCGATTGAGACGGCTGGTAATATCATTGACAGGGATAGTGAGCTAGTCCTATTCTTCAACTTGCCAGATGTTGCAAATTCTGCGGAAGGATTCCCTCGTAACTCGAGGACTAGGATGAAGATCGACTTCAGGGATGGCCAAGCTGACTTGTTTGCAGTGCAAAAGTATATTTCTGATAAACTACTTGGTCCCGATACCGTATCAACATCTCAGCATGCAAGTACCTTTGCAGGGCATCATGATGCTGGATCGGGTAGTTTACTAGCATGGATTGGAGATGACAATCGAATGATTGATGCCTCCGAAGCAAACAGGGCATTCCACCAGGATATCCCTCTTCTACAAAACTGTGAGACGTGTGAACTGGCCTTTAAAGGTAGAAGAGACATGCTGCTATTTACCACCAAACGAGTCATCTTTTGTGACTTAAAGGGCTTCCTCGGCATGGGCAAGAAAGTAGAATACACAAGTCTTCCGTACACAACCATCTCTGCCTTCTCTGTAAGAAGTGCTGGTTCATGGATCGATAAAGACTCCGAGTTGTGCCTATGGTTAGACTTTGATGACGTTTTCTTCCCTCGACGTGACAAGGAGGATGATCCTCCTCCTCCGCCAATCCCGAGGAAGAGCTTTGTTGAGATTGATTTCCAAAAAGACAAGGTGGACACTCTCGTTATTCACCGTTACATGTCTGAACGGATGATGAGAAACAATGGGCATCAGATGAAACCCTACACCAGTCTTGTCGATCCGGCGTTGCTTGTACCTGCAGCAAATCCTGAAACTACTACAAACTTGCTTGATTGGATTGGCAACAACGCTTCTGCTATAGACGCTCAAGCCGTAAATGAAAAGTTCCACGAGGTTGGAATATTGCAGCATGATGAACAAGTTGCATTTGCTTTCAAGACAGGAAAGTCCGTGTTTGATTGCTTCATCTATGCATGTGTGATGTTTGATATGAAGTCTCAGTGATCTAGCTACTCATTTGACTCTGCCTTTGCAACCCACATATACTAACTATGTTACATTCATCTCTCTTTTAACATCATAAATCGTGATAATGCGCATCTTACAGGTCGCGATTCATTATACCTGACAAACAAACGACTATTCTTGATTGATGTACAGGGTTTCACTGGGAAGAGGAAGGAGTACATGTCAGTACCTTGGGATTTAGTTCGAGTTTGGTCTGTTGAGAGTGCTGGAAACTTTGATCGGGATATGGAGGTAAGATTATTACAACATGTCCTCCTCTATTATGTTCCGTTACTTCTTCAAAAGCTCACATTTGAAACTACCTCGAAATAAACAGATGCGTTTGTGGTTCAAAGGATTCTGGAACAACAAAATCAAACAGGATCTTCGGAAAGGCAAGGCTGACATATTTGCAATTCAATCTTTTATTGCCCATTTCATCATTGGTAGCGCAAATGGCAATACGGCTTTATCGGGAGCTCAAACATGGGAACCCACGTCAAAGAATGCAGCGACAAAGTTTCTGGGATTCCTTGGAGATGCACACGAGAAGGATCCACTTGAGCTTACTGCAAAGCTGCGAGAATCACCAGCTCTATTACAGCCCGATGAAACTGTTGAAGCTGCCTTCAAATCTGGCAGAGGTGAGTAGAAGTGACCATTGTGCCACCCGTAAGGGGTATCCTGATTTTCACCGACCAAACTAACCCCCCTGCCCCCCTCAGATCTGTTTATTATCACAACCAAGAGGATTGTCATCATTGATAAGAAAGGTCTCACTGGCAAGTCTCGAGAATACAAGAGTTATCCACTCATGTATAATAAAGCTTTCAGGATTGAGACGGAAGGACACATGCTGAACGGGGCGGAAGTGAAAGTATACACAGACGATGATGATCTCAAGCAAGAATTTGCAAAAGGACAAACGGACAATTTGTGGAGCATTCACGAAATATTATCCGACAAGATGATTAACAACCCTCAAAAGGAGATTGGAGTAGACGCTGAGATTAGTTTTGAACAGCCAAGCTATGGATCCGCTCCTCAACCTGTTGTTGCAGCTCAGGTTCAGCCATTTACATTCCAAGTTCAGGTCCCAGCAGGTGTTGTTGAAGGAGAGCAAATCCAAGTTCAGGAAAGTCTTCGTCTGTATTGTTTTATCATATGAATTCGTGTGTTCAATATGAAGTATCGACGACTTGACTGCTTTATTTGGCCTTATTTTGCCCTTATTGTTGCACTTGCATATCAAATTACTAACATATATTATAATCTCCTCTCTTTCATCAACATAAACTGTGGTACCAGCACCCGAATACTGGTCAGATGCTAGTCGTTGCCGTTCCACCAGGGGTGGCGCCTGGAGGAGTCTTCAGTGTATCAGCATAACATGTGCTACTTTGAGAACTGATGATGTGCTCCTTCTGTATAGCGAGTAGAATAGCGTCTTGAGGACACAAGACATGTAAAAGATTATAAAGGGTCGAATTATTTTATCTCAGTGGGTATATCCTTTGTAACTTTCTTTTTAGTCCTCTGTTGGTGATCATGCTTCAATGCATCGCGAACAGACAACCTTTTAGCTGGGTCCAAGGCAAGGCAGCGATTAAGGAAATCTGCAAACTTTAATAATTCCACCCTCTCCCCCGGTGCTCCAACTCCCTTGGAGGCCTTAAGCAGTACCGACGCCAATCTAGATTCTGGTTTGGCAGACAATACAGTCTCTAGTCGACAGACGGGCTGACCAGTCACCCTATCCACATCCTGCTTCCTTAATTGATACGTCCCTCCAGTTCCAACCTCAAAATGTGGCTGTAGCCCCATTTTAGTATAACTCAAGGCATGACGCTTCACCATTTTGTGACTGAATGGACCCATTGCATTCATGAAACGGACAAGCATATCATTGTTTGACTTGCCAGGGAATAGTACAGTACCAGTGAAGAGTTCAGCTAGTGTAACAGAAAGACTCCATAGATCCACCATTCTGTTGTATTCCAAGCCTAGTATTACTTCAGGTGGTCTGTAGAACCGACTCACGAGGTAGGGGGTAGGATCATTATCATGATCAGTCTCGAAGAAGGCACTGCCAAAGTCTGCCAATTTCACCGTTGAGAAGTTGGCCGACACCAGTATATTATCCGGCTTGAGATCAGCATGTACAACCCGATGCCTCTCCAGATGAGCAAGCGCACAAAGCAATTGTCTACCATAACTCCGAACAGCAGTCAAGTTTATACCTACATTCTTACCAAACTTACTCAACACCTCTCTTAAATTGAAGGGGAGGAACTCAAATAGAAAGATACAATGCCTTCTGAATTCTGGTGGAGGTGCCGCATAGTGTTGAGTATCCTTTGACGACGATGAAGACATGGTAGAATCTACATCTAAGAGTCTCACGATGTTGTGGTTTTCACGCTCCCTACGCTCTCGTTCTTCATCATCATCCTCGTCATCCACATCATTATCGACCCCTTCTTTATCTTTCTTATGTTTCTTCTTGCTCGTTCTTTGTTTTTGATGGCATAACATTCTTAATATACGCATCTCTTTAGCGGCCGCTTTGGCCATGATTTCATTATTTCGAATAATCTTCATTGCTATAATCCTTCCGCCGGCTTCATTATTGGTGTTTGTGTTGTCAGTATTTGTTTCTTCTACACACTTGATTACAGAAGAAAAGACTCCCTTGCCAATAATACCAAGGACACGAAATCGAGCAGTCCGATCTTCTGTATCATCATCGTCATCATATACATCAGCTCCTCTCTCTTTGGGAAGTGTAATAATCTCACCAATATTCGACTTATAGTATCCCTCGGCATCATCACATTCCTGTGCATTACTATGAGCTGATTTGTTTGTGGTCATTGCATTCTTTGACGTCTGAGTTTCAGGTATGGCATTATCAGTGCCGAATATGTCAAATGAGTCGGCACCAGATTCATTATCCTGGTAAGATTCCTCCACTTGCATATTAGTTGCACCGGTATTTGTTACGCCATCGGTGTTTAATTCAGATTGGATAATACCCGCCACATTTCTAGGTTGGTCTACCTTCATATCATCCTTGACAACTGTCTTAGATGCACTTTCTTCCAACTTTCTCATCTTCGTCTTCCGCTCTTCACGTCGTTTCTTTGCCAATCGTTCCTCACGCTCTTCTTCTGTTTCAAATTCAAACAAATCCTCTTCCCCATCGTCATCTTTTCGTTTCTTTGAATTACCATCCTTCATAATATTCTCATCACCATCATCTGATATATCACCCACCAAGGCACGTAATTGACGTTGTTCCTCTTCTTCTCTCTCACGTTCTATACGCTTACGTTCTTCTTCTGCCTTTTTAGCAGCCTCTTCTGATTCTAATTGACGTTGTTTTTGTAACTCTGCCAACTTGGCTTCGTCACCACGAGTTGATGATGATTCGGTCTGTTTGTTGTTATCATTTCTGGAAGAATTATTATTACCCCTTTGAGATGATGCATTATTCACACTACTACTACCACTCCTTCTACGCTGATTATCATCTCGTTTTGTTTGTTCCTGTTGCAATTGCTTAGCCTGGGCTAATAACTTTTCCAAGTTCTCATCCGTCTCTGCATTTTTTGATGTCGAAGAATCACCCCCCTCAATGCCTACAGGACCACCTGATCCAGATGTCATCCATGCCGGTTGATTTATCGATCCACCCCTACCCCTACCCCGTCCTCTTCCCATACCAGACGATGATGATGAATTCTCCATACCTCTGGTATCCATATTGTTATTGTTATTATCCCTACCAAAATCATCTCTATCTCTTTCACTACGCACAAAGTTCATTTCAGTACTAGAGCGACCCCTACCCCTTCCCATACTACCACTGCTACTACCACGATCTCTATCCCATTCTCTATCATCACGTCCCCTCGACCTATTATCATCAAATCCTAATCCCCTACCCTGCCTACTTTGATCTCGTGAAGAACGATGATTATTATCAAACTGCTCAGTTCCTCGATTGTATCCCCTATTCATATCTCGATCACGATCATACCCACGATGATCTCTATCATCATATCTATTATCTCGTCCTCTATCTCTTTTATCATATCGATCTCTTTCATTATATCGATCTCTTTCATTATATCCATCTCTATCATTATCATACCTGCTGCCACCTCTGTCATAATTTTTGTGCATATCATGTGTTCTTTGTCGAGAATCTGATGGTTCATCTCTATCGGCGCCGCCGCTAGACCCTACATCACCACCACCACCTTGTGTCATCCATGCTGGTAACGTATTACCGCGGCCTCGACCTCGTCCTCGCATGATATTGTATTGGTTGGTCTAATTGCAATAGGTAGGGTAGTGAAGTAGTGGGGGATAAATTTTTAGCTTCGGGGAATGAGATATTTTGGAGTGGCAACGGTATAAGTATATGAATATGTACATTTGATAAGAGAACCATAGATAGTATACATCGTTTCCATTAAAGATACGGTGCCCTGGGAGAGGTGATTTAATCATCCAGTGTTATATTATTGCAACAATAAAAAACACAAGAGATATGTCTTTTGCAACTCGTCAGTTCATCAAAGATGATAAACAGCGTGTTACCTTTGCTACTACCGAATGTATAAGAAGAAGGGCAACATCACATGCAAAGAAGACGAACAGCAACAAACCTCGATTGATTGAATCAGGTGCAGTTCGTGTACAAATTGAAACAAAAACCAATCCACGTCGGAACAAGAATCATATTGGTAGTCATCGATTAATCGATCAGGGTGCAGTTCGGCTTAACATTACAAGACATACAACACCCCGACGACGTCGACATCACAAGTCAAGGAGTCTATTCTACTCTCCTGAGTTGACGAGAAAAAAGATGGCACCACAGAGTGATAAACTATACAGACGCAAAAGTAATGACGTATCAATTGCAGCATCGACAGCATTCACCCCAGAGAATACACCAAAGAAATATACACCGAACCGACGATCGAATGCACATTGTGGTGGTCATAGATTCAGATCATCGTTATCACCTTTGCCACCATCCAAGATATTACTACATTCAACACCTCATACTATGGATACTCATACACACAAGGAGAATAATAATAATAATTTGGCATTTGAATTGCATCGTCGATTAGTTGATCATTCAATGGTGAATGAGCAACAACAAGAGGCAAGGGAGGGGAGCTTATCCAGGATGCTCTTTTGATTGTAGATGAAGAAATGGATAGATAATATGTGATTATGGCTGTGTAAAGCACAGTTACTCGAGTTTGAAAGATATAGATTTAGTTAATGCATATAATAGTGATAATGTGATTGAGCCGTTTTATACCTATTAGCAGTATCTTTATCCTATATTATTCGTTACTATCATCTGAATTACTATCATCTGAATCTTCAGAAGAACTTTCGTATAGTCTCCTTTCTTCTCGTTGAAATATAGATGTGGCCAAATCATTTTGCACTTGGTTTGTTGGGAATGACCAAATATACATTTCCAGATCAATTGTGACACATAAAATGCATTCAAGTGTTTCAAATAAAGTTTAATGCATATATAATGATAATGTGATTGACCCGTTATATACCTGTTAGTAGTATCCTATCTATTCTCAATCAATTGACACAATAGCGAAGGATCTTCCATTATGAGTAGATATGTAGTCTCTAGTTGAACTAAATCAGATTGATTATTGTCTTGAGAGCTTGCTGATGACGATACCGCTGCTGCTAGCTGGAAAGGGTACAGACCACTAACTGCATCTGGTTCAACAAGAGCTTCCGGGTATTCATATAGGAGAAGCTTGACATCATCCCAATGTCTTGGGAGTTTCTCGGGTACAGATTCAGACTGTCCATACCATATCTTTTTACAGATCTCTTGATACTCAATTGGTGTATCCTCCCACATAAAATAGTATGGAACTTTCTCAATATCATTCCACAGACCTCCTCCTTGTTCCATAACTGAGAATGAAGAGCAGATAACGTTGAGACACTGACGTGTATACTGGTAAAAACAAACAAGTATTCTGATATACTCACTTTGATACAACTTATTCCCAAATGTTAAGAAGTGGCATCGTTCATTCCGACTAAAACCATACATATCAATGATTGCATAGACAGCTTCTGTGATATTTTGGTAAGTTGTCATCTCGAAAGTGGCTGTATGGAAGCTTTGAATTGGTTTCGGAACATCACTAGAAACCTCAAGGTTGAATCCATTATCCTTAGAGACCGATGACTTTGTATCTTCAACTAAAAGATGCAGTGGAAGTCTCCCATTTCGATTTCGTCTACGGGCGGCCGAAGGCTCACAAAGCAGTAGGTATTCAATCATCGAATGGGGAAGAGCATCGGTGTTGAAGCGTACCAAGTTCCGGGTTTTTAATCCAGTGACTGTGTCATGTTGAGAAGCATCAGTCCTCCTCTCAGCAGATGGTAGGAGTGTTGAGACATCTCCGCATGCATAATGTGATGGCAAGTTGCCATATGAATCTTCTTCTAATAGCTCAGATAAGGAATTCCCTTGTCCTTCTATCTCAAAAACAAGTTCAAAGTCATAAGCTTGTTGGAAAGCTCTATCGATCATTACCCAATATATCTCTTCCTCTTGATTCTTTTTAATGTATTCATATACTTCTTTCCTGCTAGCCCCATTACCATCGTTAATGATTGCAATTGTGTGAAGAACATGTGCTAAGTAGCTATCATCTCTCCCGATTACAGAGCTACTCTTTACATTGTTCCTGTAGTGCTCTCTATCTTCATCACTAGCGACTCGATATGTGTTGCCACTTGTATCATTCAGAGCGGCCACGATGCCTCCGAAGAACTTCGGCTTGTAATCATCATTAGTATCACTACCTTGCAATATACTGGTAAATAAGACAATAGCAGGGAAAGAGGCATACTTAATGGCAATCACTGCCGAATGAATTGGAGGCAAAGGTGGCTCGTCATCCTCGATACAATTTCCTCTTACAATCGCTTTCGCCGCCGCTTCAATCAGTACCCTAACAGGAGACCACAACTCTTGTTTCCAATTCTTCCTTAATGAAAATCCTCGCATGAACGGTGGTATTTTCATATCACAACCTCTATAAAGAGCGTTGATACTTAGATGCTCATTTCCGAAAAAATCTGATGATTCACTCTGCTCCGAATCACTTCCCTCGCTATCATCCGATGAGTTATCTTCACCCCCACTCTCATCTGAGTCGTCTTCCTTGCTTTCACTAGAATCATCATTATGATCATCATCCATACTAGTTGTGCTCATTTCATCATTATCTGTGTATGATTCGATTAAATTATCAATGGCAAGACGACCTAATGAATTCCGTATTAGCGTTGCTCTACAGTCTCCTAAGGAAGTCAAGACTTGTAACATTGAAGGAGATGAATAAGTAGTAGCAAAATGTAATGATAAATCACCTTCATTATCCGAAACCATTGTTGGATGAACTCCATTGATAGGTGTATGACACTCCTCCAGTACCAATCGAAGAGTTTCTTCGTTATCAGCTTCACCTGCTAGGAAATGGACTGGAGAACATCCATGAAAGTTTTGTGCAACTAGAAGATCGTGAAGAGTTGGTTTCCTGGTTTCCTTTTCTACTTCATCCAAAGATCGGCACGCCTTCAATATGACATTTTAACAGGTCAATGTGAATAGACCCTTCTCCCGTCAAGACATGGAGGGGTGTATTCCCCAAGTTATCTAGAAGATGCGCGTTTCATGGTTTATTAAGATGAAGAAAGATGATAGTATATTCTGTTAGTACCGGCAACTAAGTTCAAATGAAGTAGGCACGCCACCGAGACTTCATAAACACTTGAATTCACATGATAAAACTACAAACGCGGACTTTCCTGGCATGGTAAGCACCGATGTGTGCTGTATCATCTCAGAAGTAGATTTAATCTTTTGATCAGGCTCTGAACTACTACCAGAATTATCTTCTTCTTCCTCCTCATTCCCTCTTTCCACTGGAGGTAATGCTACCGGTGGGCAATAATGTTGATATACATGAGATGGGCATTCAGCAGAGCTAGCTCTATCCTTCATCTCTTCTTCACTACTTAAACAATCACAACCACTACCATTATTTGTATGAGCAGAGAGTAGAACATTGTGAGAGGCATCAATCAACATTTCAGCGGTCTTAGTAGCACCAACCAAATCCCGAAGTCCATCATTATCTCCATGTGTTAATTGCACTACTAGTGATTCATTTGAATCAAATTGCATTCTTAACAAGGAATGTAATAGTGTTCTTTTTTGTTGCATATCTGTACGAGCACGGATCGTTGCATCAATGTTTAATAGGTTTGCGTTGACATTCGGTTGTGCCCAATAGCGTAATTGTGAAGTATCACCATCTTCTTCATTAGCATCATCTTGTATAGTGTTATCTGATTTATCTTGTTTAGTAGACATAGATGATAAATCAATACCCTCGGATATGGCCTTTCTTCTACGAGCCTCATTAAACCACATATCTTCTTCTTTTGAATCATCAATTCTCATTGCAATACTTGTATCTTTTAATATAGCAGCTTGTATAGAATTCCAATCATGATTTGCTAACATTATATGCAATTCTTCCATGGTAGGTCTTTCTTTCATTGACATACTATCACTACTACCTCCAGTATCACAGGCAGCAGCACAACTGCAGGACGACGAACCAATTACCTCTTTCATTTCCATATCTTTGTGTTTTAGTGTTTTGGTATCTATTGTTGTTTCTTCTGATCGACTGCTATATAGCACGAAGAAAGGGTTCACTTTAACAATACAGCGTCACATAGACCCTCATCCTAGATAAGAGGCAATACTCCTTTTTATTGCGTGATGTGAGAAGTGAGATGAGAGGATATGCCTGAGGTGATGAATTATTTAGGATACCGACATATGATATGACATAAAGAGTAAAGAGAGTTAGCTTTTGATATCTGATATCATATATTGTATGTACTATCTGTATTGACACGCTGACAGCGACAGCTTTTAAACAGATAATAGCCCGGTACGTATTAGTTCTATAGAATCAAGAATCGGGGGAAGATAGTAACCAAAAGCTTACCACAGTCTACGTTGTGTTTATAAAGAGGAGCTAGCAAACACAAAACTTCAATATACTAGTACTATAACCATCTTACTTAATTATGGTTGTCACACGAAGAAGAGGAGCTAATGGTCCTTCACAATATGATCGTGTCGATGACAAATCTGCATATTCATTATCACCGGGGAAGACGTCCACTATTACAACTAACAATATCTCAGATGGAAGTGATGACGAATCATTATTATCAGACAATAAGTCTACGCTTATATTATTCATCATATCCCTTTCTTCATCGGCATTGCTAGTACTTCAAGTTTTAGTATATCTGCCAAGCTTAACATCAACTGGGAACAAAGTGGCATTCACAGCCATATCTATTATGTGTGTAGTCGTTTATACGATATATCGAACAATGATTCGATTGGGATATGAAACATCATTACTAAATGTGTTCTTATGTGTCTGCTGTTTTACGGCAGCGGTTGATTTAGGTATAGCCGGATATCTCTTAAACATTTGGAAGCTAGGTAGCTTTTATATATTGGTGGGAGAGCCTTACTTTAATACAGCATATGGCATAGGTGTGTTAGGCTACGATGGAGTAGTTCATTTAATACTACAATCAATAATGTGTTACAGAAGTCTACAAGATGATTATATTAATATACGGCAGCTCAATAAACGGAGTCGGTATGGTTTAGTTTGGGGAGGTTCAATTATCAATTCAATGCTCCCTCTTCTAATTGGAGGAGCAGCCACTGGTATCTTCTCTAGTAGTGTTGAGATGAGCACAGCAATGAATGCTCCTTATGTATTAATACCAGTTATTATTGTACATACTCTATTCAATGAGAGTTCATCATCACGGATTCGACAAGGTTCAAAGCTGAGGAAGAGCGATGTACTTTCAAATCTTCATTATATCATGCTAAGTTTAACTCATTTGTGTTTGGTTATCTTACTTGTGGTTCGGACGATGAGTGTATTGAAAAGTGATGCAACAATTGCAAAGTATTGGTTAACAGTCGAGCCGGTGCTAGAACAAGATGATGGTACAAATGTAATCTTGATAGATACTATACAAGCTCTATTCTGGATTGGACCATATCACTTGTATAGCATCTTTGAATGTTACATACGTGCAACAAAACAACATCGAGGATGTCTTGCAAATGGGAACTGGTCAAGCTTAATAATGGGAGCGTATATACAATCTTCATTTATTCGAGTGTTCATGACTTGTGCTAAGTACGCTAGCCCTGGTATCATTGACTATAGCTTTCATTTAGCAACTTTGGTTGTCAATCTTTTCGTTGTTTCTGTTGCTTTATTTCATTCATGGTCTATGCATGATGAGTAGTGTTAAAATAGTTCTTTAATGCAGGGAGGTGGCGGCGGAATGGGTGCAATGCCATCCGGAGGTGCAGGTAAATATCAGATATGAGTCAAATGATGCAAATGATGGGCTCGATGGGAATGGGAGGGCCACAACCAAATATGGGTGGGCGTAGGTAATATAGTTGGAGCAAGGCATATGATGTGAAGAACAAGTGCAAATATATCGATTGGTATAAACTTGTAGATCACATAGATGCCCCAGGCCAATAATATCGAGTTAACACCTATATTTTTGATCGACTTGCTTCCCTTGATATCATCTTCTTCTATCACCTTCAATCAAACATGAATGAGTAGTGTTGAAATGAGTTCTTCTTTTTCAAATTAACTACCAAAACAATGATCATATCCTTATATTCCAATGAAGGAGATTGATGCCTAGCTGGAGTTAGGATAACGGATTCAGAACTGAGGGGCGGGCACAGAAGGATACCATGTGTGGTATCCGCCAACCACTCAGCTAGACGGTAGATGATTGAGTAGTCCGCTAGCTTTGTGATGTGATAGTAGATATGGTATGAGTCGCCAGAATACTACCTTCGTTCCATTAAATACTTCTTCCATTTGAGCGAGTAGTAGGCGGCGATAAAGGCGGTGGCACTTTTTCATTGCAAAGATTCTCCTTTATTGAAGGTGCACCATCGATTATTCATTATTACTTTTACAACCTCTTCACTAATGAGTAAGAAAGGTAGTACAATGATGAACAAAAAGTTATACATTACCTGTATGTTAAGTATACTATATGTATCAATTTATCGGTTTAGACCATATTTTACACGAAGATATACACCACTCATTAATGAGGCCAGTATCACAATAACAAAAAGTAAACCAGTTTATGCAGAGTATGATGATGGTGATAAAACATATATTATCGAAGAAATTGATACAATTGAAATTAAAGATGATGAAGAAGAAGTAGTAAAAGCACATCAAATGACAGCGGAAGAAATAATAAGCTCATCAGACAGTATATATATTAAAAACAAAGAACCATACTTGAATCGTTTTCAAAGACGATTTGCTTCATCGAAAGAGAGGGGTAACAAGGGTGGATATCTCTTCCTTCGACATATGAGAAAGGCAGGTGGTACTACATTACGAGTTTATTTCCATGATGCATTATTACATCATAACATAACAAGAAGTACAGATGACTTTAGATCATATAAGTCATTAACAAAAGAACAGATGGAGAAGAGAAAGGCAAAGACACAAAAGAAGGATGAAGCTATTGTTGATCCTAATCATTATCAAGTACATTACATTGAACATGAATTCTTACCAATTGGAAATGCCCAAGTATAGATCCAAGATGGAAGGAATCTCTCCGTATTATTGTACTCCGTCATCCGATTGAAAGGCATTTATCTGAATACTTCTTCAGTGGTATACCAATGCACGGAAAGAAGTGGACAACTGCATTGGAATACTTCCCAATTGATAAGTCAAAGTTATATATAAACAAGACTTATACCGATGGAATGGCAAAGTTCCTCTCTGAGCATTTGCCGAATTGGTTACAAGGTATTGGAAATCGACTATCAGAAGACAATCCACGGCAACGGGTAGAAGGCAACTTCGATTCAATCTTCAGTAGACATTATACTGATAACTTTCAACTACGAGCACTTGCAGGGTGCTCATCCAAGAATTGTCTAAGCAGAAAGAATGTTACTAAGGAACAATTAGAGAAGGTTGTCAACTTTCATCCATCAATATACAATTACTCGATTGATCCAATACCAAGATGTACACAGTACTTCCGCAAGGAGGATAAGCCAACTGCATTATTTGAACAATGTGCCAAGTCTGGTCATGTTGCTGATGAATGTAAAATTGGATGTTCAGGGCCATGCTTTTATCCCTCGGTGGCATGGGGGGATGTTGGAGGTAAAGATTTGTACAGAGCCAAGGTATTGCTTCGACAATTTGATGCAGTATTGTTAACAGAAAAGTTGGATGATATAGATCAAGCCGACTTTCTATCTGATGTGATGGGAGTACCTCGTGATTCAACCTTTTCACTTGCTAATAAGAATATTACTGCCAATACCCTCGTTGAAAAGAGTGACAAGCGAGAGAAGACACGATTCTATCGTGATATGTTGATGAAGCTTGGTTTGAAGGACATCTTAACTACCCTGGAAGAAGAGAACAAGCTCGAGATTGAATTCTTCCACTACGCCGAGAAGTTGAATGAGGTAATGCTTGATCAATGGCAATGGAAGACAGAAACTGGATACAAGTAGTACATGTGATACTACATGAGAGTAAACTTGAGAGTATTAGTATTAGAGGTTTGCACCGGTATTCAAGTTCTAATCTGTTAGATTTTCCACGTATCGGACGAGTGTTGGACCTTATCTCCCAATAAGTAGCATGGCAGACCACAAAGCAACAAACAACTTCCGCAGTTGGCTAGGCGATAACAGGCAACACCTCACTCAGATTCGAACACATGAATGATGCATTGAAAACAGATGAATGTTTCAAGGCTAGGGGGTAATGTTGCAAAGGAGTAGTGGATTAGGGGTAATCTAATCTCATAGAAAGGATAATGAAATAAAATATGACCCCAAATGGGCAGTATGGTAAAAGAAGAGAACCCATCCATTAATTCAGATGGTAAAAGAAGAGAACCCATCCATTAATTCAGATGGTAAAAGAAGAGAACCCATCCATTAATTCAGATGTAAGAAGAGCGGAGGATTCCATTCTTCACGGCCTTCTTCTCGAATAGTGAAGGTCAATCTTACTTGGGGTACAAATTTGGGTTTAAACTCTTTGCCAATCAGCTTAACCCAAAGGAAATTAACTTTTAGTGATATGCTAGCTTTATTGAGGTATAAAACCATCTGGTATTCACACATTCTGAAGTGACTTATGTTTTGACGAAAAACGTACCATCCTACAAACTAAATAAGAGCACAAAAGATGTGCCAACCCTAATATTGAGGTTAATTAGTACCAGTGATTTCTCAGTAGTCATTCTAACCACTGGATTGAGAGAAAGCATTTCATGAGAGACGTAATTCGGAGGAAAGGGAGAAGTAATGAACAGTATAGAACAAGGTATCCGTCATGCGATATGACTTAGAGTCATTAGAGTTCTCATTTGGTGTCTCTGTTAAACTTTAGGGAGTTCGCGCTGTTTATTGACTCACTCTATCCTGATTCGCCGCTATTATTCAGTGTTCTATTTGTTTCTTTTCGTTTCTAATGCACTGAGCTGGAGGCGAACCCTGTTTCATGTGTGTCACCGTGGTCAACACACTACAATTTAGTGTCTCATAATAATAATATTATTATTACTACTATTATTATTAAGCACAACATTCTCCTTCGTCACCTCAAGCAGTCAAGATAATCCATCCCACCAATCTAATCCAACAACATGAAGCTATCATTATCATCTCTCGCCATCGTCGGTATTGCAGTATTCCTTCCCAGTGCTACAGGACACCTTCGTCCTATTCCTCAAGCATCATTATCGGTAGAGGACGAAGCTGATCATTATCAAGTGTCACCGGCCTCTAATCTGGCCCAACTCCGCGGCACGGAAGCCCCAGACAGCCGGATGCTCAAGAAGAAGAAGAAGAAGAACAAGAAGAACAACAACAAGAAGAAGAAGAACAAGGTGAGTAAATGATAATATTGTTATGACTTTTGGTACATTTATGTTTCACACATCTCATTATTACTATCCAAACACGTTATCATTATTGTTGCAGAAGAAGAAGAACAAGTCGCGGCTTCCTTGGGCCCCGAAGAGTGATAAGAAGTCAAAAAGTGTAAGTTATATATCTTGATTATCTCAAACTCATTCCGAACAAGTAAGACACACTCACACACATGATATGTCTTTTCCTCTTTATGGATGGAAGAAGTCTGCAACTACAACCACCACAACAGGAACAACGTCTGGCACAACAACTCAGGCAACTACTCAGGGAACTACCACCCAGGGAACAACTCCTGTCACCACCTCTGCCTCTACTACTC
>Ga0214477_100501_pt1 | contig 27029 bp, 23 predicted proteins | sample M1_20Mar14CPVII9_FD_165058 | JGI IMG/M metagenome (GOLD analysis project Ga0214477, IMG submission 165058) | Marine eukaryotic communities from Monterey Bay, California, United States - M1_20Mar14CPVII9sort6BwellC16 | ecosystem: Environmental > Aquatic > Marine > Unclassified | place: USA...
TTCTGACTTCCAGTGTATTGTTATTTCCTTGAAGGATATGTTCTTTGAGCGTTCAGAGTCATTAGTGGGTATCTGCCGTGATGTTGAAACATCTGCATCCAATTCCATGACCTTGGATCTTACCAAGTTTGATCGCAAGAAGAAGCGTAAGGTGATTTCTCCACCCTCTTCTCCAGCTGCTGATGAAGAGGAGGCGGAAGAGGAGGAAGTTGAAAAACCAAAGAGGAAGAGAGGAGGAAAGAAGAAGGAAGTAAATGAGGATGATGAAGAAGAGGAGGATGAGCCAAAGCGAAAGAGGCGTGGTCGTAGTTCTGGAATCACAGCTTGAGTTTAGTGATTGATGATGGGGAATGCTGACTTTAGCTTATATGTGTTTTATTACATAAAGATTGAAATATATCCTGACTTCTGAGCAACTTGCAAAGCAACACCTCTATAGCCTATTTTGTAGCCGCAAGCATATAACATTCTAGCACTAACACTCAAGACCAAACACAACAATCCAACACACTCAAGTCACGTCCACACTATGTCTCTTCTGTTTAGAAAACTCCATCATACGATCTCTCTTGTTTTGTGCTAATAGGAACTTCGGATCAGACATCCGCCTCTCAATCTCTCTCTTTTTGAGTCTCTCTGAGTCCTCTGCTCGATATTTGAACTTAAGAACTGCTTCTGCTATTCCTTTACTATGAGTTGCCGAATTGACATCATGTATACTCTCCGGCAAGTCACTATTGATTGAGTTTCGTTTGACAAATTGAGATAGGTCACCAATAGAAGAACGTCGCCTTGTAGAATCACGACGACGAGGTGGAGGCTCTGGGATATATCCTGCTGTGCTATCATCTTCTGTAGTAGATTGATCACCACTTACAGCTTCACTCGCCTCGCCAATACTTTGCGCTTTGGATGCACTACCACCAGATGGTCTGATGATAACAGATGGCCTTATCCGACTCTGAAGCGGCGACAATCCCTCTTCATCTACAACAACCACTTTACTCTGACCACTATCAGATTTGGCCGCTTCATTTAGCTTTCGATCTCGATGTGCAAATATCTCCTGTAGACTCTTTGATACCTCAACACAGCATTTACCAAGAATCTCTTCATCATTAGTAGAAAAGTGCTCAAAACTAGACTGATATCCTTTCTTATTAGCCTTGCCTTTCAGCTGTTGAGGTTTTGATTTCTTCTTGTTTACCATTTGGATAACACCAAGTAAACGGTTAGAAGATGAGAGGACAGGATGGCATAGAATAGTTCGAGTACGAAACCCAGTCTTCTTATCAATGTCGGAATTGAAACGGGCATCCTTGTACGCATTCTTGATATTGAGCATCATCTTATTAGTAGCTACCCAACCTGCAACCCCTGCCGATGCGGGGAAGCGAATCTCTTTCAATCGAGCATGGCTATGATCACTATCACCCACAGGCTTGAAGTATAGCTCATTTGTCGACTCATCCATGAGGAATAGTGCACAGCGTTCACAATCGATTAGGTTTCGGAAACTTTGAACTACAATCCTTGTCACCGAATCAATCTCTCTACTATGTATGGAATTAGCCCCCGATCGAATCTCCTTGGAGTATTGAATTTGTCGTTCCCTCTTTTCTCGTGCTTTGGATAGATCAATCTTGAAGTTGAGCATTTGTGTACCTCTAACTTTGGATTGACTACCCGATATCCGATTTAAATATTCATTATTACTGTTATTACGCTCTTGTTGACACTTTGTCGGAGAAATCAGAGATTCTCTAGTCTTTGTAGCTGTACTCATAGTTGTTTTAGGGCGCATCATTTGCACCCGATCTTTCGAGTTTGTTACTTCTTTTGGTGTCGTCGTTCTACCAAATGCTACTTGTGATTTATGTGCCGCAGTCCGTGGTCGAGATTTATTATTATCAAAGTCTTGCAATAATTCAGTTGTCCACTTATCAACGATTTCATTATTATCATAAAAGTCCATTACTTGAGTACAAGTTGCAATCATGCTTCTATGAACGCAACAAAAGAGAGAAGTAGAAGTTCTTCTTCTGATGTGTCCGATGTCAACGTCGTTGGTACTTAAGTCGCAGAGTATGGAGGAGGTGAAGTCAGTGGTTTGAAAATGAAATTATTGCTCCCACGATGAGTAAAACCGTATAAACAATTGTATAACATCCTGCCTTGCCATGATATTATTAAAGATCAATAAGCACATATTAATATCGGGGCTCTCTTGCTGCCTTAACTATTGTTGAAACAAAGATGATGAGTTATCCATCTTTGTATGCCTTGGTAAAAAAAAAAAACCAGGGGTATAAACTCACCTACTTTACTCTACTAATACAAGTATATACCATACTAATATCTCAGCATAATGTTACGCTCTGTCATTATAGGCTCCATTTTGGACACGCATCATGGGATTGGGTAACCCGAGTTCTCTCAATGCTGCAGGTACACATTCTGGTACAATTACCGGTGGTCTAACCTTTCCCCTTTTTGCACTGACATGCAAATCAAGGAACTCTAATAATTTATCAACGAATGCACCCGTTGGTCGTAGTAAAGCCTCTATATTGTTATGTCCAGCGCCTTCTACCCAGAATGGTTTAGAACGCCATACTTGTTGTAGTGCTAAGAATAACTCTTGACCATGCCAAAATGGCACCACCTAAATACAATTAATAATAATATTATGAGCATAAGATGTGCACAAAATTTAAATTCATGGTACAATACAAAATAATACACTCACCTCATCTTGTGTACCATGAACTATAAATACCGGACAACGAATATACGGCGCCATATCAACATTCGGAAATTTATCACCAAAACAAGTAAATCTAAAATTGAAAGCAACTCGATATGCACTAAGCAATGGACTTTGCAATATAACACCTGCAACACTTCTCCCCTCCTTTGCAGTCTTTGCAGCTAAGTAACAGCTAGGACCGGACCCTAACGATCTTCCATACAATACAACCTGTTCAGGTTGTAACCTTCTAACTGTTAATAGATATCGATATGCCGCCTCAATGTCTGCATAACATGAATGTTCATTCGGAGTACCCTGACTTTTTCCATATCCAGTATAATCATATGCCATTATATTAACTTTTAATACACGTGCTAAATCATTAAACCAATCATATATCATACCCAAGTCCTCAGCGTTTCCGTGAGAGAATAGAATTGTTACATTTGCATTTGGTCGCTCGATATAGAACGCAGGTATTCTACTTCCTGTTTCTGTATTAAGCCAAAAGTGACGAGACGGATGAAGATATGTTGGTGTTGGAGGTTGAAATAGTAGTGATGATATCATGATTGGTGTTTTGTATGGTGTTATTTTTTGTTTATCGTCTCGAATAATTACTACTAAACCTATAATACAATACTTCTGTGAGTATATCCTCTTCTTTTTGCTACACTCTACCTACAGGTACATTTGTTAAAAACTACACCGAAACCTATTAACAATACTTGATGGACTAGACTTATCCTCCAAACTCACTTTACTTTACTTCAACGCCACAAAAAACTAGAGGAAACTTCATTTAGCAATAAAGTTCCAGAAACTTCCTAAATATGAAAAATTGAGATGGCTGGGCATAAGTACCGTACCATGCGTGCATGCGAGAGAGGTATGGTATGATATGGTATGTCACTATCCAAGGTGAATATTAACAATCGATATATATATATATATGATGCTCTGAATACATAGTCACAATGATGATGGAAGCAAGCTGCTCGCTCGAGGATGTAGTCGAGGATACACATGAGATAATGTCTTGGCAAACTACTTCGAAGTTTATTTACGACGAAGACAACGATGAAGAAGAAGATAATATTATATCTGACAATTACACACAAAAGAATGATAAGTTACATTTACAGCCATACCATTATAAAATACATGATCAGGATATATTTAGAAAGCGTCATAGATCAAGTCCAAATAATTGGATGTTCTATACCTACCATTGTTATAATTGGCGTCCTTTCGAGAGGTGGGCAAGGATACCGTATCCTTTTCCATCATACGCCATAAGTACAATAGTAAATACATGAGCACAAACGTGCTATTAAATATTAGCACACAATATTGAGTATTGTATCCTACAACATTAAACAGCCGATAACACAATGTAATAATTGGGTAATTGCCGTCTGCAAGACAGCTCCGTAGTGCTTGCCGAGAGGCACCAGCGGTAGCGATGACTACCATTAGAGCACAACCAATGGATTGTTCGTTGCAATAGTTATATGTACAGAGGTGTATGTTTAGCTCAATTGATAACACACACTACATTTGCCGTTATATCGTAGTATAACTTTATATCTTAAGGTTTCTGTTGCCATATTCAGTTGCCTATCTCCATCTCATTTGCCAACTGCATCAGATAAAATAGGGCAGTAGTGAAAGTTAACTGATGTGTCAATAATAATAAAGTGATATTCACTAATGATGGGATTAAAAAAGAAAAAGTGATATTGGCTTATTGATATAGTAATGGATGAATTAGTGATAATGATTAAAAGGTATGGTGGCAAAACCAAGTAAACTGTGATAAACAAAGTCTATATTTTAACAAAGATATAATTAACCAATTATTTTGTAATTATATAAAACAATGTAAAAAATGTGTCAAACATGTGAAAGTGTTAGTTCATGAACCAATAAACCGTACGAACAGCGGCAATGTGTAATCGAATCAAATAAAATGGTAGTATTAGAAGTAGCAAACGAATTGGTAGTATATCTATGCATATGATGTGGTGTCAGACGAGACTCATCCCATTAGGGAGCTACCACAGAGCATTTATATGTTCATAGATATCAGAATGTGGCAAGCAATATATAGGTGAGAGTTTTGTGAGAGTATGTCTATATGCTAATGTAAAATGATCGTTCAGGTGTTCGTAAAAGCTAGGCTTGCTGGTTAGACTCGTTGATCAAAGCTTAACGTCTCCCTGATTTAACAGGTATATTATTTGAGTACTATTCACACACAACACACACTTATTCTCTTCCTTCTCTCTGTTTCATCATCTATACTGAATATGTATGCCCAAGTCTGGCAGTTGGTTTTTTTAATGGGCCGGTATCGGATACCGGTGTGTCAAATCCAAAATCACAATAATTTCTAATTTGCACGGCGTACAACTCAACAACTAATAGCAACTCGTTGGCGTCCAATAACTGTTCCAACAATACAAACAACCCTCTCCGGTGGAACTGATAAGCACCATTAACCACCTTATATACCATACTGCCCATCCAACGGCCTCGGCTTGGCTGCAACAACTAGTTTATATTGGTTTGGTTATTTTCTTAGCAAAAGCATAATCAAGCTAACTCGGCACAGTATATTAAGTTTACAGCCTGTATTCGGATATCAAGGTAAGTACAATATTTCTTTAGTATATTGAGTATGCATGAGAAATACAGTTGACTGGCACAGACCATTTTATTCATCCATTATATATCTAATTAATTCGTCATTTTTTTTCTTAGTTACTTCTTTCTGAGGTAGACCATCCATTGCTGAATAATATATCAGCTTGTCCGCTTGTATCCGGTTAAAAGGTGCGTGAAATATATATTATAAATAATGTCTAATATGCATTTACCATGCACTGCCGACCAATATATAATCTTACGTTTACGTTATTATTGTTTAGTTATCATGTCAAAGAAGGGTAAGAATAAGAAAAAGGGTGGGAAGAATAGTAAAGCACCACCACCACCACCACCACCACCACCACCACCATTATCAAATGATAATACAACTTCTTGTGATGAGGTATCATTTCATGGCAGTGGTTCAAATCCACCATATCCCGAGCGTGAAGAACGACGTGACACACTCAATGAGAAATTACTTGCATCAAGGTCTGAATACGAAAGAGGTAATTATTACGAGGCAATAAGTATTGGCAATGAAGTATTAGAATCAATGTCAATAGGAGAGAAGAAGAAGTTTGGTGTCAATTTTGCCCTGGTTATCAACAACTCATTCCAAAGGATTGCTAAAAGTGAAGATCGGGGTTTGAATTTGGGAGAGATAACTTTATCACTAAATCTTCTCTTGGAAACATTGGTGATGGGTGATAGTAAAGATGCTCAACTCATGGCTCGTGACCGTGTAATGAAACTCACCTATGAGATGATTGAGAATGCTACAAAGTTTGGTACTAATCAACCGAAGAACATGGATACATGCTTGCGTTTACTGAGCGATTGTACTCGATGGTGCCTAGGTGATACATCCAATCAGGCTGAAGACAATAATAATGCCATTAACAGACTTGGTAAAGCTCAGGAAATGGTGGCGGCTGGATTCTCTCGTGTATCTCCAGATGCAGAGAAAAGTTGGTATATACTGGGTGATGGTCGATGTGCTGTGAGGTTAACGTTTTCTTATTGACAAGAGGAGGTAAAGTTATTACTATTGGTGGATTGCAGTCCAATCCCAAAACTGATTACCGACGGGACAATTCAATGGAAACTCGTAAGTTCCTGGCTACAGCATTTATTGCATATGCCAGGAAGAATCTCGAGCATTGGGAGACAATTAGATCAGGTTCCGACGAAGGTAAGGCGTTAGCTGAGGCAATGATTGATGATACAGGAGAGGGTGAGGCACAATATTCTCACATTGGTCAAGCAGAGGATCAAGTTGAACGATATACCAACGCTCTGAGTGATGGATCACTGTTGAAGGTGACTATTCCTTACGAATTATGGGCAATCGACCCCATCCTTCTGGGTGCAGCCGAATTACACGAAGAGAAAGTGAGGTTCATGTAAATGGACGCTACCGATATGATTTTGGTGAAGATTACAGTAGTGGTAGTTCACTTCCCATCATTTTGAATAACGTTTGTGATAATGGCCAGGGTATTCATTACGATCTGCAGTATCATCCTGACAGATCAATCAATCCAGATGTACACGAGAATTTCATCCCCCCAGTGCCTGTCTTCGAGGAGGGTGATAGAGTTAGTGTTACTGTTCCCGACGCTAGTGGCGAGGAAGAGGAAGTGGTTGAGGGTACAGTAGTTGGATATGACGCAGTGTATCAAGAGTATTTCGTTGACTTTGGTTCTCAAGATGTACCCCAACAAGCATTTAGCGAAGACGAGCTTACAAGAGTTGGTGGGAAGGTTACCCGTGCGAGGAAGACTGGTAGGAAGAAGAAAGAGTGAGTATTATTCTTGACGATACCTCCTTCTTTCCTGTTATCCTCGTCCGTGTTTACTCATCTACTTTTAATTCATACAACAGCCCACCTAAGAAGGCAGGAAAAACAAAAGCAAAGGCAGAGGTTGGTAAGGCAAAGAAGGGGAAGAAGAGGGTGTAAGTAACATTTTGTTCCTATCATATGGTAGCTCTATATTATAGCATATCCCATTCACATCTCATCTATATTTCTCCCTTTAGGTCTCGTAAAGTCACAGCAGCTAGTTGTGATGCCTCTGATGTAAGTCAAGCAAGTATGGCACTATCAAAATTCTCACCTCCTCGAGAGGTGTATGAGTCTTACGACGAGAGAGCTGAAGTCGAGCGTGAAATCAAGACTCTACGTCTTACAACTGATATCGACAGCAATGAGAAAAAGCAGCAACTCCAAGTGCTTGAGATGAAGAAGCTAACACTACTTGAGAAGCATTTGAAGCTCTTACTTCAGGTTATGCCAACTGAACAAGAGAGGAAGGCAGTGATGGAATTGAATGAGAAGGATGCCGAGCTTCGAAACAAAGGCCGATCAAAGCCTCTCAAAGATCACGAGAAGAAGAGAGTCGAGGCCGTTAGCTCGTGGAATAACAATGTACTATATACCCTTTGCTCATCAAAGAGAAGCATTAGCGATCTTCAAAAGGATGGAGTACAGAGTGTTGAGTTTACTAAGCTCCAACAGTCGATTGTCGAGATGGAGGAGTCCGTTTATGAAGCCACCAAGGCAATGTCTTCCGTTACTACTAATTCAACTCACTTGTTTGTCAAACGCTTGCAGAAGAAAGGTTATAATCCACTGGTAGTTGAAGCGGTGGACAAGCTCATGTCAGGTAAGTCATCTAGAAGAGAGCATGACTATAAAGGCATCTTACGAGAGAAGTCTTTTCTGGCAGAGAAAGCATTGGCAACTCGTGCCACTGGCAATCAAATGACTGGAGGGAATTTAGTTACACAGTTCCATGTGCTGGAGGTTAAGCACGAAGAGGCAAATGATAAGGTTGTAATTGTCGATGGATACTACGTAGACGAAGAAGGCAACGAGGTGCCTAGAGGTACCAAAGATGCTACCATGATAGTTGCGCCCGGAACAGCATTCCAGTACAATCCAATGTCGGGAGTTGCAGAACATCAAACATCTGTGAATGTTCTACATTGGCATTCAGGATGGTATGATGATGAAGATGATGAAAGTAAGCAGCCGAAGAAGCCAAAGCCTAAGAAGACAAAGGCGGAAGTTTTGGCAAAAGGTTGTATTACAGCAATTAGTGATATGGATACTGCCTTATTGCACTTGGAAGCTGGTGGTGGGGACATGACACTCAATCAACGTACACAAATGAAGAAAGGATCGGCCGTGTTTGATCTCTATTCTTTTATTAGTGATAAGAAACTGAATTGGGAGATAGAGAAGATGTTGTACGGACGTATTGTTGATATGTCAGATCTTGAACTTATGATAGATGGAATCATCAGAATTGAGGTTCAATGCTTAGTGAATGAGTTGAACGATGAACAATCTCGTGTTGGTGTCTTTTCAGCAGAAGGTTCCCGTCAGGCTTGGTCTATTGTTGGAGCAAGCGGTAGCCAAGATTGTATCACGGTTACTGACATGCCTCACGGACAACCTCAGTCTCAGCCAAAGATTATGATGGCTGAAAATTTGTACTCGTTGGGTGATCTATTCGACTACAGTGCGGGTCTAGGTATACTCCATTCGATTAATGAAGGTCTCAATGTCTCCTCCACATCCAAATCTATGGTCATTATTGCAGAACGTGAGGCGATGCCTGCTGAGATGGCGGCTGAGCGTTATCAAGCCTTGAAACAACAGCTGAGTGAAAATGCCAAGAAGGCATGGAAGACTTGTATCAGGAAAGAGACGGGGATTCCTGCATTCTGCCTAGGTCAGTGTATTGATCTAGGTATTACTGGAGCTACAATTGAGAATGCAGTGTCCTTGTACGCGGCTTGGCAATGGAAGAATGGTACAAATGCACTTCAGATTTGGCATCTAGCTCAGTGTCAAGAATTGATGATCGAGGGAGCTACAATTGAGAATGCAGTGTCCTTGTACGCGGCTTGGCAATGGAAGAATGGTACAAATGCACTTCAGATTTGGCATCTAGCTCAGTGTCAAGAATTGATGATCAAGGGAGCTACAATTAAAAATGCAGTGTCCTTGTACGCGGCTTGGCAATGGAAGAATGGTACAAGTGGACTATATAATTATCATAAGAATCGACCATCAGATGGATATCATTGGGATCAATCGGAAAAGGGAAAGAAAAAGCGCAAGGCATCACGCAAGAAGGCTTGGGGGAAGAGGAGGAAAGATCCAGGTTTCTTGAATGGTGATGGTAAAGTTGCTAGTCAAGTTCAGGCATTTGAGACTAATAAGAAGCGGAAGACCGGACTTTATGATTATCAGAATAATCAATCGGAGGCAGCAAAAGCAAAGCGGAGTGTAGCAGCCAAGAAGATTGGAGATTCTAAACGAACTGGCACTATTCAAAAACGCGGAAAGAGTTTTGTAAGTATCTCAATGTTCATGTTTATCAAATGTTTCAAAGCTTGATCTAGCTTGATCTAACTCTTCTATCTCATACTTTGCAGACGGCTAAGTTCATATTCCCTGGATCTGGCGGTCAATTTGCTTTGGGGACGTACGGTTCAAAAGCCATTGCTCAAAGCGCTTGTGTTGCAGCGAATAAACTTGTCAAGAAGACAAAGACGATCGGGAATGCCGAGGCGATGAAAAAAGCTTGTAGATCTGCTGCCGAAAAAGAAACCGGCATTCCTTCAGCAAAGCCTCAAACGAGCGGAAGCTCGGGTCTCTTTGTATCCATTGAAGCTCCTATTGGACATGCTCTTCGAATGACTAATGAACTGAAGACTAAAGAGTGGGTTAGGCTAAATATCAGAGGAAGCGGTAATGTACTTGGTAAGCTTTGCGACAAACTCAAGGAGGATTTTGAATTGAGTGGCGAGAATCAGATTGACACTACGAAAGTAACTTCCAAAGCCAATGGTGGACACAAAGTAAAAATCGAGTATAAGGGATTGGCAGGACATTGAGCTTTTACTTGAAGTGAAAGTTGTTTGTCCGGTTAGTTATAGGTATTTGAAATTAATTTGAAGGTTGGTTGGGAAGATAAGTCTAGTGCATCTACCTTGACGATTGATGCATACCTAGACGAATAAACGAATAGATATGAATGTGTTATGTGTAGCCAACTACTCTAGAACTAAGTACAGGCAATGCACGGGATGTTTTATTTGCAACCCTTAACTCTCTCTTTTTTCAATAGTAGACTGCAATCAATCACTGTGGCAATGTAATGAAGTGTAGCGTTGACAATGTGGCAGCATATTCAAATCGCGATGGAACTGATGATACCTCACTTTTCCAAACTAGAACATCAAACTGGCCCAAGGTTTCATTATGTTGTATCAACAAGTAAGAGTAATCCACGACGAAACAATGGGTCAAAGATACGGCGGCATAGACAGATATCAAAGAGTCAGGAAGTAATAACATATGCAAAAGAGTATCTTCCTACTCTTACAAAAGTATTGAAATTTACTCCAATGACAATCTCCGAGAGAAAATCTTGGTCACTTGATTTTGATCCATTAGTTTATGTTTCTGATAGTGTTATAAGTGAGAAGGAGGGTAGTCAGCCTCGAGTATTCTATATTGACCAACATATGAAAGAATATACCAATATAAAGATTCAAGATACCCTTGGTATGTTTAAAGAGTATGAAGAGATTGTATTCGGTAGTGATATGTATGAGGATAGAAGAGGAAGAATACTCGACAACAACAATGTTCACGAGGAAGGAAGAATACTTCAGTCTAATGATATACACAAAGAAGAGGCCGAAGAGGATTGTGTTCCAACAAAAGAGTGGCAAACTTCTAACTATCGCCCTAATTGCAATACTTTACATGAAATGGACATTATTCAGCAATCACATCCTAGGATAGGTGGCGATATTAATCTCTTTTCAACTGGCGGTTACTGGAGAGATACATGGAAGGTTGACTACGCATGTGAGAGGAATAGTACTGACACAACAGGCTGTCAAGAGAGTGTAATATTGAAAACACTAAAGCTTCAACACGACTTTGAAGCAGCCAATTACGAGCATGATCGAATCGATATGATGGCAATGGAGAAGCTGTCGTCTTCACCACATGTTATAAACATGTATTCAGCTTGTGGCAACTCAGTAACAACAGAGTACGCCGATGGCGAACGAGTTGGTACCTTAGCTGATTCAAAGAAGAAGATACCATTAGCAAGGCTTAAAATTGCGAGAGATATTGCTCAAGCACTGGCTGATGTACATGATATTGGTCTTGTTCATTATGATGTGAACCTAGCAAATATTGTTAGCATTGGAGAGACACTCAAGATCAATGACTTTAATATTGGTGTTCCTTTGAAGAGGAATAAAACAAGTGGAGATACTTGCGGATTTCCTGCTAGGTATCATAATCCTCAATGGAGGTCACCAGAAGAAGCAAACGATAGCCCGAGCCTCAATGAGAAAGTTGACGTGTATTCACTCGGTCAAAGAGGGTGTATTCACTCGGTCATATCCTCTTTCGATTGATTTGTCTACATGAACCTTGGCATCGACTTGAGCCAGGTTATACTCAGTCAGGAGATGATATTCGAAAAGATTATATAAATGAACAAGTCAAGAAGGGCAAATTGCCAACCATACCAAAGGAGATTATCAATACTAAAGATGTCGAAGTAAGAATCATCAGAGAGGCGATGATAACTTGTTATACTTTCGACCCTGATAAGAGACCCTCTGCGAGATCTGTTGCAAAATTCCTTGACCAAGGTATTGAAGAACTCTCAAAGCATCATATAGTTAGACGGCCAGGTAGAGATCACTGGGGCTCGTTTCGATTAGGAAAGTAAATTAAGGGAAAAGCTGGTCTAATAAGTCATTACTTTCCATACCTTCTACTTCTACCTTGTGCAAATGATCGGATAACCTCGAGCAAGTCTTCCTTTTGCAATTCTGGCCATAACTTCTTTAGAAAGAAAAGTTCTGAATATGCAGCCTGCCAAAGTAAAAAGTTACTCAAACGTTCTTCGCCTGATGTTCGGATGATAATATCAGGATCACAACTGCAATGTTCTGTGAGCATTCTTTTATGTACCTCACTTTCATTTACTTGATTGGCATCTATTGTACCACATTGAACATCTCGTGCTATACTTTTACATGCATTTGCAATCTCACCTCGACCACCATAACTCAGACATATGTTCATTGTAAACTTATCACAATGTCTAGTTTCATATACCATTCTATCAATACCTAATTGAACATTCTCTGGTATCTTCTCGTCATCCGTAGTTAAGGCATGTAAACGTATACCAAGTTTCAACGCCTCAATACGTAACTCATCACAATACTTGCAAAATATAGTCATTAGTGCCGATACTTCTGCTGGGTTACGATCCCAATTTTCAGTTGAGAATGCATATACTGTTAATATTTGTATATGTTCGTCGATGCACCATTTTGCAAACTCTACTAGTGTTTCACAACCATCCCAATGACCACGTGTTGCATTGTTATACTTGGCTTTGCCATGTCTTCTATTACCATCCATTATTACTGCAATATGACGAGGTAAGTATTGAGGGTCTACACCACTCTGTCTCTTTGATTCCATTGCTTTTAATTCAGTACGAGCTTGTTCATCTCGTTCATCATCAAATAGTTGTAATGAAGAGCTCTTATACCATAATCTTCTTGGATCAATATACACCAGAATGATCATTATATGAAGTGTTATCCAACTATACAGCTGAGATACACGCCCTATTATTGTTGTATCTTTGCTTCTATCATAATCTTTGACTACTGTTTTTGATTGTACACCATTATTATTACCATTTCTATATCCAATCCAATAGCCAAACCCAACACCAATAATTAATGGTAGTAATGCCAAACATATTGGACTAGAAAGATATGCCTTAATTGTACCTCCTACTACGAATCTAACCCATTGCATTAATAATGATACACATTGTCCATTACTATCCGACGGACAGAAGGTACCACAGCCATATAAACTATCATAATCATACTTATTTGAAGTTGAATAATTTTCGGGTGTATAAAAAGTGTGGTATGTGTTGTGATCATTATGGGTATCCTCTAGACTATTGCCACGGCCGTCATCACTACCCCATTGAGAGATCATACTCTCTGCTCTAGATTTCCAATGTTGGTTCACCATTGTGTATTGTATCTGGTGGTGCTAGGTTATCCTGCTGGTGCACGGTGCAACTGCAAAGTAAAAATAAAGTGAGGTGGAATGAACCGGTATCTTTTTATGAGAGTGCAGGCAGTATTTACTCTGTGCAAGTATTTTACTTTTTACCAACTTCCTCAATAAACATGTCCTCCTGCTCTCCGTCGTCCAATGACGGCGGCGTACTGTCCATCATTTACAGCGGCCTGGCTCACATAGCATTCAGCATATTTTCTACAGATGCAACAACAGCCGACAATCCACAAGTTTCAAAAATTATCTCCATCCTTCTACTTTCTACAATTGTATTATCTATTACTGCATTTCACTTTGTTAATAAGGAGTGGTATTTATTACGAGATATTAAACTTACATTTGAGGGTATTTTTGATAGAGTACCAAATTTAGAAGGTGAGGTTGAGTTACCGCTACTAATTAATAATAATGGTGAGAATGCCAATGACGGTGCATCATCATCTAGTAAACCAATTACACTCCTGGATCCAGCCAATCCTACATTGGTACAATGCTATTCACCCGCAACACTTGTAAAACTTGGTACTGTACCTAATTTGAATGCGCAGCAGGTATCAGACTTGGCCAAACGATCACAAACTGCTCAACAATCATGGAAGTCTACAACCTTCGCCCAACGACGACGTGTATTACGCACACTACAGAAGTATATTGTTGCACATATTGATGAAATTTGTCAACTATGTGCCAAAGATTCCGGTAAGACACAAGTGGATGCATTACTTGGTGAGATATTAACAACATGTGAAAAGATTCGTACATTATTACATCATGGTGAGACATGGTTAGAATCTAGTTATCGTCCTGTCAATCCAATGATGATGCATAAAACTGCCTATGTTGAGTATGTTCCATTAGGCGTATTGGGTATTATCGCGCCGTGGAATTATCCCTTTCACAATATGTTAAATCATGTATTGAGTGGTATCTTTAGTGGTAATGGCGTGATTACAAAGTGCTCTGAACATACGTCGTGGAGTTCAGTTTACTTTCATAATATTTGTCGTGCTGCACTTGAAGTGAATGGATTTGATCCTGATTTGGTACAGTTGTGTACTGGTATGGCTGAGACTGGTAAGGCGTTGGTAGAGTGCCCATATGTTGATAAGATCTTCTTCACTGGCTCACCAAATGTTGGAAGGCATGTAATGAAGGGAGCTGCACCTCACTTGAAACCAGTGGTACTTGAACTTGGTGGAAAGGATGCAATGGTCTTTACTGAAGATGTCAAATTGAAGGATGTATTCCCCTGGGCAATGAGGGGCTGCTTCCAGAACTGTGGTCAGAATTGCTGTGGCGTTGAACGATTGTTTGTGTATGAAAGTATTGCTCAAGAGTTTATCGCCGCTATGACGGATAAAGTTAAAAGTTTGAAGCAGTCCTGTCCATTGAGTGAGAATATGGTTGACTGTGGTGCCATGGTTATGGATGCTCAGTGTACTCTTGTACAAGCACTTGTGGATGATGCCGTTAGTAAGGGTGCTACAGTTCATGCTGGTGGAAAGCGTAATACGTCCAATGGTGGACAGTTCTATGAACCTACACTTCTCAGCGGAGTAAAGCCAAACATGAGAATATGGAAGGAGGAAGTATTTGGACCCATCATGTGTGTGATTACCGTTCCTGGTGATAATGATGAAACCTGTGTTCAAATGGTGAATGATTGTGACTTTGGATTAGGATCATCTGTGTACTCTGCATCAAACTCCCGTGCTTTGGCTATTGGATCTCAATTCAACACTGGTATGTTCACCGCTAACGACTTTGGAGTCAACTACCTTATCCAATCTCTACCATTTGGCGGAGTGAAAGAAAGTGGATTTGGTAGGTTTGCAGGCCCCGAGGGATTAAGGGCATGTTGTCTGGAACGATCGATTGTTATTGACCGTATCCCAGGTATCAAAACAACTATTCCTAGTCCTATCAATTATCCAATGAATACGAAACAGGGAATGGGCTTTGGCAAAGGATTAATCAAGTTATTCTATGGAGACAGTGTGTTGGTCAAGGTCAAAGGAATTATTGATTTGATTCGCAATGCTTAATGCTGAGGATAGTGTTATGTGTAGAGAAAAGAGATTACAGATATATATGCTAAGCTAATGTGTTAGCTAAAGCTTAGTATCTTATGTATATCTGCAATTTATTTATAGTCTAATGCTAGAAGGTACTGCTCACTTGATTCTTTCCGGCTAGCTTTGGGCTTTATAGTATGCACAGATCGAAATGATCTCTTGGCCGCGTCAAATAAATCAGCTTCATTCTCTTTTCCACATTTGAAATACTTGCACAGGAAGGCACCGCCTCTATTTAGTACCCCACTTCTATTATCTTTTGTAGCAGAATAAGATTCATCAAAGCAATCAGCTCCACAGCTGAATGCTAATGCTTGTTCACATAAGTTTATTGTTCTTAATGCATCAGTTGAACTGTCTCCACTAAAGTTGGCTGCCATATCACTTAGAATAAGGTGCGGTTTACTATGAATATTGGGAAATGCCTCTTTTATTTGCCATCGTGTATGATTGTCTGTGAAATCCCCTTGTATAAACTGGAAGTTGGATTGTAGATTGTCTTTAATTCTTGTATATACATCCGAATGTTGTGATTGCAATGTCTCATCTAATGGAAGTAGATCTACTGCAATAAGGGATCCACCAAGATTAGGCTTTATAATAGTTGATGCATATAAAGACCATCCACCTGGACACGCACCGAGATCAAGTACTAACATATCAGGTTGTATCAATCTCTTTTGTTTGTTGGATACTTTCACTTTCCTCTTCTTTTCATGTTTGTGAATCAAAGCAGGATAATGAAGCTCATTAACCTCTTTTAGCTTGAATGATGATCGGCTTGGAAGACCTTCATTTTGTGCTTTCTGTACATATGAATCCTTCTGGAAGATGCGCGTATCACGATTTATGAAATAACTTTTGTGAGTACAGTGGTTGCATAAAGATACAGAAGCACAAAGATACAGAAAGCCAAACGAGGCACTCAAATCACCACTTCATATTGAATACATGAATTCACATTTGCACTTTCCTGCTGTCGTTCCAACCACATCTTGCTACTTTGTGAGTGTTTATATCTTATTGGCAAGTTTATGTATACATCAACAATGTGTGTTGGAAACCTATAATGTGAGCAGTTGTAGATACGCCGCGATATCACACCACTACCAAGACTACTACACATACTCATAATATATTACAATTGACTACGCAACGGCCGCCGCACAGATATTACAGTGCTTATATACTAATACCAACACAATAACACAACTCACAACAACATAAAACATAATTTCAGCGATAATATCCTCGCCATATTATGTCACAGGACCATCATCGATTGAAATATCACCACACCGCCGCCACTGCTATTGATAATACTGGCATACCCATCGATTAATACTACAATTGCAATATATGAATGAACGAGACATGGTTAAAAGCAACATAAGCAACATAAACTCTCATAAAATCAATAAATTCTACTACTAAATCTCAAACGGCTAGATTTTGCATTGCTATTACAATACCATCCATAAAATATCTTTGTGATAACCATCAATATACGTCAACCTATCTGACAATAAATAAGATGAAGACCTCCTCCGTCGTTAGTACCCCCACCGCAAAAGTCGATAAGATGATATCCGATGAGGAGTTATTCCAAGATACTCCCCCGAAAGAAGACTGTTCAAAGTTAATATCATCTCTCGTTTATGAAACTCGCATCTTCCAGCGCATGAATTTATTGATAGGTGTGAGAAGCGTATGGCTTTGGACGACCCACATGCGTATCAAATGGTAGGAGGTGCATACTTTCAAGGAACTTATGGCTTGTCGCGTGACAAGAAAAAGGCATTTGAGTTATTCTCTAAGGCAGCTAATCTTGGCTTGGCTGAAAGCCATGGTCATCTTGCTAATGTGAGTTTTGTGCATATCTTATGTTCTACAAACTTATTTCTCACACTATAAATGTTATGTACAATACAATACAGGCGTATCTGAAAGGTTCAGGGGTTAAGAAGGACAAGAAAATGGCTGAGTATCACTGCAAGCTTGCAGCTATCGGAGGGCATGATGGGTGTAGGACTATGTTAGGTAACATCGAGAAGAAGGCTGGCAATATGGATCTAGCAATGAAACACTATATGATTGCGGCGAGTGCGGGAAATGATAACTCGTTAAAGAAAGTAGGGGAAGGTTACAAAGGCGGATATGTGACAAAAGAGGAGTATGCAAAGACATTACGTGCGTACAAGACCTCTGAAGATGAGATCAAGAGCGAGGAGAGGAGGAGAGCCGTATCCGATGCAGTTGAGAAAACCATGGAGCATACGCAACGAGAGCTAAACAACGGAAACTCGGTAATTGCTTTAGGTACTTTGTTCATGTGATGAACTGTGTGTGGTTGTTCTGGGTTATAGTTTAGCATCAGTGACCTAATCTCATTAGTCAATATCAAACTAGTGTTTTCTTTAGTTATGCAAAGTTTATACTGTGTAATAATACCCCCATCAATCACTATCACTGTCTTGAGTGAACTCCAATTTCGTATCCCCATAATGCATCCTAGGCTCCTGCTCCTCTTCCTCACTCTCGTCATTATCCATACTAGCAGTAGTCCTAAAGTTACTCCCCCTTGAGCTGTGTCGTGACGTCGATAGTGACGACCGCTTGGAGAAGAGTTGAGGTATCTCGGCAGTAACATCAAGTTCGTTTTCAGTCTCATCTCCATCATCTTCTGATTGAGAATCTTGACTGTCTTGAGCTGGGCGATGCCTTGAGTATCCACTCTTGCCTTGGATATTATCCTCATCGGCTTCTTCACTGCGTCTTGTCTTGCGAGAGGATCTTGCTTTGGAGGTATCCGAGCGACGTTTACGACTACTACTGTTGTTTGAGTCGCTGCTCTTTCTACCATTGTTGGTGGTAGTATCATCATCTTCATCACCAGTCTTTCCAGTACTCTCTTTTTGACGCTCCTGGCGTCGTCGTCGAATATCCTCCAAGGCATTCTTTCTACCCTGGACTGCAGTCGTAGCTTTTGTTGCTCCTCCACGACGAGAGGATAGCATGTCTGAATCAACTTCCAACTCTCCCAAGAGACGACTAGTAGCATCATTCTTCTTATTAGCTCGTCGTTTCTCTTGCTCATCTTCACTGCCATATTCAACCTCTCCTCCACCATCACCACCGAACTCACTTTCTGCATCATTACGCTTTTTGCCTTTTCTGCCAGTCTTTCGAGTAGGTCGTTCCTCTTCCTCTTCGTCGGATGATGAGTCTTCCTTCCCAGCGGTAGTACGGTCTCTAGTTGACTTCGATCTTCTACTTGCCACATCTTCCATATCAGCGGATGCAGTATTGGTGACATCATTCAGTCCACTGTGCTGATGATCCATTCGAACACTTGCATCTTCCTGAGAGCCCCCATCTCCTTCCTCTACTTCATCTTCAATACAGGTCATGATGAAATCAACAAATGAAGGTTTTCCGCCATCACCATCTTCTGAATAATTGTAATATCCATCCCTATCCACTTGATGTTGAATTGCCATCATCCCACGGGCATTCACACTGATACAAGTTTCTACACCTATATCGAGTCCTCGCATGCCACTTAGAAATGCACTCAACGAATACCTCCTGACGATATTTTTACCATCTCCTCCAGAAGATGAGGTAGCATTCACTCCAAACAAGGGTACATTGGGCTTGTAGCATTCCAATCCAACATACATACCACCTTGTCCACGATTATACGGTACATTTACCCAACATTCACTCCTTGGTCCAACTGTACCCAACTCTATTCCCTTATTAGATAGTGAAACCTGTACAATATTAGCTCCCGGGACGTCATACAATTCATTTACTGCTGAATGTAATGCATCCGAGTAGAGTATAGCACGACACAAGAGTGGTGATGAGCGAAAGGCCGCTGCCAATCCTGAGTTACCACCACCACTCGAGCCTTGATCGCCCTCATTATCAGGTCCAGCATCTACATCATCCGATACTTCCACACCCGGTACTTCACATGTAACCAAACATCCACCTCCACCCATACTGGCAGCAGCATGTGCATCACCACCCGAGGTAGCAAGTGATCCACCCTCTAGAAACTCCAAATGAAAAGTGGCAGTACCCCGATCATATGACATGCACAATGGCACATTAGACAATGATGCATATTCACCCAAATGTTTACTACTATTCCCCTTGCCACTATGTCCACCACCAGCTGTACTAGTTGTGGCAGAGGATGGTTTACTCCCAGTCTTACTGAGAATGCTAAAACATTCCAATACTGTTGTGAGATTGACACCGAATTCACCTCCTTGAATAATCTCTTTAGTTTTCCCTGTTTGTTGAGAAATGCCATTATTATTATTTCCATTATTGTTATTGTTACCATCTTCATCATCACTATCCTCTAACCAAACTTCCTCTTCACCAACAAAGTATTCCTTGAACATGTTTTTTGGTAAATCTACTGAACATTGTGATTGCTTAGCTAATCCATGCTGTACATGAAATGTCAGTCCATTGGGTCCTGCATATACCGTAGCATGTTGTATCTTGTTAGCAGATGCGCCTGATATTGCCGCTGATTGTGTACCACCTCTCTGTGTTTGCGTTGCACCACTTTGTGTGTGTGAATTGGCAAATGTTGCATTATTATTACCAGCTGTTATTACACGACGTAAACATGACAATAATGTAGCAATTGTACGAGCTGAATCACATTGACATGAGAATAAAGGATCGGCGCCATCGTCATCTTCTTCTACTTCTTCAGTTTGTTGTGTTGTATTATTTGGTATTGTACTTTGATCGTCATTGTTATTTTGATTTGGTTGTTGTTGTTGCTGCTGTGTTTGTGCGATGTGATTGATATCCTCGGTGGCTATACTATCAGTGCATCCAGTTTGGAGAGATCCTCCAGGTGTGTTGTAATTAACAAGTGGCATATCAACCTTATAGTCTTTTATCAATACAAACTATTGTATTGTACCAACACTCAATAAGTGTATTTTATTTTGTAGAGACTATGTGTATCTTGTAGCGGCTGCAAATAAAACACGATTAGATATTTCCTAATAGAAATAATTGATCACAATATCTAATTAACAAGTGGCTATCAACCTTCTATTCAATATCAATAATACACCCTCTTATCAATAGTCATACAATAGTCTACTGTCAACACTCAACAATAAATTTCAGGTCCGCAAAAGGTATCCTATTTTTTGTTGCAGTCAACTCTCATAAAATCATCTCTCGTCTCTCGTTGCATGCACCTACTCCTATTGAAGACACAATACACAACAAATTAGGACCTCTATTGCTTTGATTAGACCACAATTTACACAAAGAGTCTCTATTTATTGAGTGCCGGTGGCGTTTAGATACTGACTGCATATACACTCTCAACTCACAACTCTCATAATTAGAAAATCAGTTCATCTCGTAACCACAAATAAGCACAAATATTATGGCGCATAGGGAAACCCCACCATCACACACGCAAACCATTCATAAAGTTCGAACAAATGATCCATGTAAGTTGGTACACAATTAATTATTGTTTTGTGTTTGCATAACTAATACCGATCTAATTACTCTTCTCTAATTCACAATATTATTAGGTTTAATTGAACTTGCCCTTGGTGATATACTATGTGATATAGAAACAGCTGGGGATTTGGCTGATGCACTTCATGGGAATACCATGATCAAACGCGTCACTTTACGTGAATACAATTACTCAATGGATCATGTACAACTCATATTAGATGCATTAAAACATACAAGAGTACAAAAAATTAGTGTTGGTCCACAATCACAAATCTTGGCATATGATGGAAGATATGCCATGGCAGTATGCAAGAAAGCACACACATTTAGAAGTTTATTGAAATTAGATTTAAACATGTGCCGTATTGGTGGTGCTGATACCATCACGTTTGCTGCCATCATGGCAAAGAATACAACAGTTACGCATGTTATGTTACAGGAGAATAATATTGAAGACGTTGGCGCTGTGGCAATTGCACGTATGTTGAAACAAAATCGTACAATGCAAGAGCTTATATTGGATAATAACAACATCTCTCCATTTGGACAAAAGGCTTTGCGAGATGCAATTTATGATGATTCAAGCTTTACAGCAATGGAAAACTGTAATCATATCCTTCAAACATACTTTTACAATCCAAGGGCTGTGTTTGGACCAGCGGTGTTGAATGATGTACTTTCCTCCAGCGCCACAAATTTACGTAGCAAAACTATCAAGAACGCAATTACTAAAAAGTTAAAGAGGATGGTGCAAAAGAAATATAAGGCAAAGCTTGAACCAAATGAATTCTTAAAGAACCCGGATAATTTACTAATGCTTCCAAATGTACTGGGTTGGATGACGACAAAGACTGATTTGGATACAGTTTACTCATTCAGGCCCATTTTACTCAATGTTTTGGAGGGAGCAAATCCACAAGGAGCTGTCAAAACTGCTGAATGAACGTGAAACAACAACTATTTGAGGAGAAGGTTTGGTTTGCTCTTTGCCAATATTATACTGTATTGGGTTGTCTCATTGAAACCTTTTAACGGGAAGTAGGCCAGTTGACTAAGAACAAACTGCAAAAGGAAGTTGAAATTTTTGAAGATGTGAAGAGTTTAAAGTTTTGTATTATCCAACTTAAAGGGTATAAAGTAATATATGTTTGTACTTTAAGATTACACTACTATCTTCTTCTACGTTCCTTGCTGTCATGAACCTGAGCTGCTAACTTTCTTGCCCTCTTCATTTCATCCCGTATCACTCGGCATTTGGTACCTCCTTTCTCGTTATATCTACTCAAAGCTTCTGGCATCCATTGATCAAATAACGTCAATCGAGTATCATATCCTGGGTGAGTACTAATGAATTCTGGCGGAGTTGACTGCTCTGAATCATCCTTCATTCTTGAGAATACTTTTTTCGCTGCCCTCTAGAAGAGTGTAGAAGAGTTTGAGTGGTATAGTTCATGAACAAAGTTATAGAATGCCTCAAACAAACTTACTGGATCATAACAAGCCTCGCTTGCCAATAAGACACCTATATGATCGGCTTCCATCTCATGCTCTCTAGAGTGTGGCAAGGTATACAATAATTGCTCCGCTGGAACTGTAATATCATGAGAGAGAAGGGAATGACTGGAGGCGTGAGGGGGTTTCCAACACATCATACCATTTGCGGACATATTATACACTAAATCTCACTTAAGAATGCAAACAATATTCCCGATGGATCCAGAACAAGTGCCAATCTTTTGATAATTGTCATTAGTATGTTTTCAGACACACGCTCGCCTGCATGTCTTGCTAAATTGTGAGCCGTTTCATGACCCAGAACTGATGCCAATTCATCTTCATCGTGACAATATTTAAAGAGCCCCGTCAAGACAAATACGTGATTACCCGGCAAAACAAAGGCATTTGCATCATCACTTCGTACAACGGTATAAGTAAAGGGAGATCCAATTTTGTTATTTGAAGACTGCACTCCCCACTCTTTCGAACACTTTTGTGCTGCTGCTGCAATCCTACTACCAACTCTTTGTACAGTTACAGATGCTCTATGATCTTTTGGTAATATATCTCCTTTGTATTGTTGAAGTAATTGTTTATATTGATCGTGTCCCATATTTGCTTCCCACTCTGCACTGGTCGCAAGAAGTCTAAATAGATGCAGGTAAGAGGAGTTTAGGATCATACATATTCTACTGTTCATTGCAAAGGACATATCTTCGTACATATCATACTATGCACATATCATATGTGCATATCATATGCACATATCAACTCACCGACGACGATTAGTAAATGGGACATTATCTAAACAGCTATAATATGCATAAGAGAGTCCAACAATGGGTACACCAGCACCAAAGATAATGTACAGAGGTATACCGTTTCCTTGTCTTTGTGGTGATGTTCTATTGATGTTTGTTGCAAATAGTCGAGGATATTGTTTGGTCGGAAGCCATAACTTTAGAGGTCTACTGAGCTGTAGTAGACGAATGCAATTCATGATGATATTCTTTCAATATTACCTCCTAATCCGCTTTCAATATTATCTCCTAATCCGCTTGTGTACTGACGTCCACTCTAATAGAGGCACAACAATTGTTATGACCTTACAATACATAAATTTACTGTTGCCTCAACTTTATTCCCGTTTATAGGAGGTTAACCCTTCGATTGAGGCCTTCAACTGATCTGAGAAAAATGAACAACGAAAGTAACATGATATGTAAGATGGTCGGTTGAGGACGACCTTTAGTAAAGATATATCGTACCCGCCCTCTCATATAATATATTGTAAAGCTTTCAGTAAAGGTATGGTGGTTTATTAAACTATTGAGTGAGGACAAGCAAAACGAACACGACTTATGCACAAAAACTCTCCTCTTTCCAAACATAACTAATAACTCTTATTAGTTTACTCCATTATAAATATAATGCTTAGAGGAGGTCGTAGAAGTTCAACTTCTCCAATTAATAACAACATAAAACATACTAATAATAATATGGGCGGAGGATACAGATCATCAACACGATCAACAAGAAGTACCTCAAAAATAAATACCACTAACTCACAACAACAAACACAATCAATGAATGGTAACAGTAGTAGAGGTCAAGCATCAGTTGACCGAGTATATCACTTTGATGAAGGTAATACTAACAATAATACTACTTCTTCTAAAATATCATCAGTACGAGGTAACAAACCATCATCATCAAATAATAATAGAAATAGAAGCCGTACAAGTTCCACAGGGACAGAGGCAACATCCACCTCACACAGTTCCAATAATTCACGTACATCCAATTATGAAACAATAGACTCTTCTGGATTAACAACCTTGAAAAATAATTCCAATATACCATTACCACCACCACCCGGATTGAAAAATGTAGGTAATACATGTTATGCTAACGCCGCATTACAATGTCTACTAAGTACTGCACTTCCACATGCTTTGTTAGATGAACGTAATGCACATATAATAAGACGACATTCCTTTAATCGCAAATTATTAGTTCATGGTAGTGGTAGTGGTAGCGTAAATGATGATGATCAATCCGAATCAGGCGAGGATAGTCGAAGTGCATTTGGTAGTTGTTTAAGTGGTATGACTGGTGGTTTTACAAATTATGAAGAGGATGAGATGAATGAAGAAGATAAGGCAATATTGGCAAGGGCAATGAATGACGAAGATGGAGGAGAAGGTGGACCAATAATACGTACCTCACCATCATCTAAACGATGTAGAAAGCATGTACGAAAAAAGACATTAGATGATGATGAATGTACAGTCGGCACTATGCATTCCGATATGTATCATGTAATGTCGACACGTCAAAAACAAATATTAGAAACGAAAGAAAAAGAGGCAAGTGATGCTGATTTATTATGTGCATGGTTAACAACCGAATTAACACAGATAACACGAGAGTATACCACACCACCTATGGGATTACGTCAAGAGAAGCGTTATTTGACTAGGGGTGGATTAAATGGGAGTAGTAGGGGAATGGGAGGTAGTATTAGTCCAACAAACTTTATGAGTAGTATATTCGGTGGTACACCTTCTTCACCGACACAACTAAAGAATAGAGTTGTAGATCCAGGAAGTATAACAAGAAAGGTAAATAAGATATCACCATGTTTACGTCCCTATCAACAAGAGGATGCACATGAATTCTTCCGTTCGTTATTATCATCTTTGACAATGCATGGACAGAATGCCCGGTTATCAAGTTTATTCGATGGATTATTAGAATCATCAGTGACATGTCAAAAATGTTATAAAACGTCATTAACACGTGATAGATATATGGATTTATCATTAGATATTGCTGATGAGGATATAACTACATTAGCGGAAGCATTTGAAAAGTTTACTAATGAAGAAACATTATGTCATGATAATATGGTAACTTGTTCCCGATGTAATGTTAAGCGTGTGGTAGTCAAGGGGTTAAAATTGGCCACCGCGCCTACCATGTTGGTTATTAATTATAAACGATTTGCATATGATAATTATGGTCGATTGAATAGGTTAAGTAAGCATGTTGCATTTCCGTTACGGTTGGAAATTGGTGAATATATGAGTAGGGCTAATAGGGGTAAGCCACCGCCATATACGTTAGTGGCGGTGCTAGTACATCGAGGACGGAGTTGTGATTGTGGACATTACTTTGCCTATGTTCGAAAGGGTAAGGATTGGTATTTGGCTAATGACGCCGAGGTGACCAAAGTTGATATTGATGAGGTGTTACGTTCACAAGCGTATGTACTTGTTTATGAAGTAGCGGGGATGAAGGAAAAGCATAATTTTGATTGTTATTCACGGTATCATCCTGGATCGGCATTAGTCGAGGAAGATGACGAGGATGAATCAGTAAGTAGAGAAGGGAGGGATGATCATCAAGGAGGTGGTGCAGATGGTCAGGCATGGGATTTCTCACCATTATCTCGAGTATTGGAGGCGTGTGATGCAGGATTGTGTGGATCAATTTCACATGTCATGGATACAGGCTCATCTGGTGGCATTAGTGCTACTAATAACCATGCAGATGGATCTGTATCATCACGAACGAGGAGTAAACACTCATTCGAGGACGACTCGCCCCAAAAGAAGAGCAGCAAGAAGGGTAAATCACCCAAAACAAAGAACAAGAAGGGTATCAAATCCCATGTTGCTGAGGATGCCCTCGACAGTAAGCCCAAACACCCCTCTAAGGACAAATTGAATCAAAGTGAGAGGTTAACAACCGCATACTACAAACGTGGACGGAGTCACACGCCCAGCCGTCACAATAGAAATAGAGATCACCATGATCATCATCAGGTGAATAGACATAGATTAAGAGATTCCGCCGCTGACTTGTTTGACTCCGAACCACCAGACAATAGCTTCCGACGTGCCCAGAGTTTATCACGTCCAGGACGATGGGAACCTGCTGTTATGGGAGAGTCTGAAGTTGATAAGGACAAGAAAAAGAAGAAAACTGTTTCTACTGGAGCCTCTGGTAGTAGCAGATCAAGTAAGCGCAGTAGTCAAAGGAAATCTGCATCATCAGGCAAGTCGAAGGATCGCAAGTCGTCGTCGTCTGGTAATAAAGCATTACCTCCACTACATGAGTCATGAAGTAACACGGAGTATTCGTGTCGAGTATCACAGTGCTAGCTAAGATTGACTATTGGCTTATAAAAGTTAGTCAACAGCACACAAATAAGATAAGTGATACAAATATATGTTACTCTCAGTTTCCGTACTTGCTCCCTTTCCTTCAATCCATGACTGTCTTGTGATGCTTGCCAAGAGATGCATCTCTTCAGCCGGGGGATACCGTAAAAAAATGAAAATGACTAGAC
>Ga0214477_100502_pt1 | contig 27028 bp, 20 predicted proteins | sample M1_20Mar14CPVII9_FD_165058 | JGI IMG/M metagenome (GOLD analysis project Ga0214477, IMG submission 165058) | Marine eukaryotic communities from Monterey Bay, California, United States - M1_20Mar14CPVII9sort6BwellC16 | ecosystem: Environmental > Aquatic > Marine > Unclassified | place: USA...
TTGGAGGGCCAAGGTCTGGATTAAGAGTTTAGCTAATGTTCTTGCCTTAAAAGAACAAAAGAGAATAGATGCACAAAAGATGGGCTTGTCAAATGATTCCAAATAATGAGGAGACGACGAACAATCACCCCCACTAGCAACTATAAGGGCTGCCTCGGCGGATCGTCGGACGACTAAACGACTCTGCCTCTCTAATGATTGAGCTAGAGCATCAGTGTCCAATGTCATAGACACACCCGTTAAAGTCTCTTCTCCCTTGGTGCCGGATCCCACCTTATTAGTAAATGTGCCTTGGATATAACCTGGTGCTTGAAGCTTGACACCGTTATATCGAACACCGTCATTAGATGTCATGGAGATGGTAGCCTCAAACATGAGCTTGTGAGTAACCTTGTATTCGTCGGAATCATCTTGGGGAGTCTTCTCTTCATTCTTTGACTTTTTGGATGAAGGCTGCTCTGCATCTGGTAAATCCAATGGTATGTTGTCAATATTCTCACTCTTATTGGATAATACACGAAATGAAGTCTTGATATTCACCACAGAAACCTCCTCGGATGATTTAACAATTGCATCAATAATTTGCATCTCCCTACTATTCAACAATTCCTCATTTCCAGTATCATCTGCATATTCTCCATACCTAATCTCCTTCTTTTTACCACCCCTACCTTCTCCCCCCATTTGAGAATCATTTGACAAGCCCATCTTTTGTGCATCTATTCTCTTTTGTTCTTTTAAGGCAAGAACATTAGCTAAACTCTTAATCCAGACCTTGGCCCTCCAAACTAAAGCGGCACCAAACGATTCGAGTACATTATGCGCCATGGATTCACTACAATCTTTGATCATATCCTTATCTTGAACACACTTTGTACGGCTTAGAAGTTGTGATGGTGGTGCGGAGGAATCCTCCATATCACAATCGCCGTCATCTTCTTTAGATGCGCCTATTTTACTAGACACATCCATCTTCTCGGTACCATCGGGGGCAGCCGATACTGCATTACCAGTAACACAATCATCATCAGGTTGAAGTGACAATGACGGGAACGTGAAAGAAAAATTACCCATATCCATATCCGTCGGACGTTCTTCACCTCGTATCTTCCTCTTTTCACATCGGGTATCTTTAACATCCGATAATAATTCATCGGCCTGTTCACCCATTAATAAACTCATGAGTAGCATTGCCTCATCTTTCACCTCCTGATTCTGATCATCTGTTGTGTCATTGTTAACACAAGTGCCCAATTTACTTGCAAAGGATACAAGGGCAAGGAAATCCTCTGATATTGTGGTAGGACCGCCGCCGCTGGGAAAGGGCGTATTGTCGCCTTCCATGGTGGCATCCGCTAGCGAATTGGCCATTTGTAGTGATGGATAGGAACGTTATTAATTGCCTACCAATGCTATTACAGAATTTCAAGTTCAAGCAACCTAAAAATCTAACTTTGTTAATAAATCGCCCAACGTCTCGCTAAATCACCTTGCACTAAATCTGAAAATCTGCTTATTGCTTATTTGATGGCCAGAAGCTATTAGTCAACTGCTCACAACAACTACCAGCAGCTGGATTATAATTCATATATATATATATAAAATGGCGGTACTTTTAATGATGATGGCTGTATTAGCCGCGGTCTTTCTTAATATACAATTTGTCACTTCCTTTTCACAGACTTTGATGCCGCCAAGAAATTGTATACAAGCATCAACATCAACTTTCAGTACTACTACTACTAGCACATCATTATATCTCAGTTCATCAGATATCCAATCAAAGCTTCAAGAACAAATGGCAAAGTTACAAGATCGTGATAGAAGTTCTAAAGAAATATCATCTGATGTGAGTAATATAGACATGTGTGATGTGTCTTCAAAAATTGTGATGTGTGTTTGTTGGTTAGCCTAGCTATTGCAATCCTCTCATACAAATCTTATTTGTTTCTCATACAAACCACAAAACATATATTATACAAATCATACAATACAATATATACAGGAATTGGATGTAGTATATGAAGATGAACACATTGCAGTAATTAATAAACCATCAGGAGTACTCACAGTTCCAGGCAAAGAGGATAATCCATCAATTAATAAGGCAGTATTTGATCGTTTCGGTTGTGAATCAAACCGTATGGATAAAATGGTAGTACATCGATTGGGCATGGATACATCTGGACTTGTTGTATTCGCTCGAACTAATTCAGCATTGAGAGAATTGAATACTTTATTCCGCACGAGAAAAGTTACTAGAAAGTATGAGGCGTTGGTATGTGGGCATATCGGTGAGGATAGTGGATCGATTGATTTACCATTAATGAGAGATTATGAATACCCTCCATACATGAGGGTATCAACAGATGAACATCAGAGTGCCTTGATTGGTTTAGATTCGGATGAGGTTGGGAAGAAGATGCTTGAAAGTCCCAAGGATAGTTTAACCGAGTTTGAAGTAATTTCGAGGGAGGAGTTAGATGGAAATGATGTAACAAAGGTGTCATTAACAAGTATCTCAGGTAGAACTCATCAATTAAATGTACACTGTGCAGCTATTGGTCATCCAATCGTAGGCGATTCAGTTTATGGTTTTGAAGGGTCGGCGGCCGCCAACGGGGGTTTAAATGAAGATGATTTGCCAGCTGATAAAGCAAGTTCTGAGCTACAAAGTGCAATTGCAAGTGCCTGTGGAGATAAGCCCATGTGTGTCCACGCAAAGTCAATCAGTTTTGAACATCCTATTACTAGGGAGAAGCTATCGTTTGAATGTGATGCACCTTTTTAAATTCTTGTGTGGGTTGTATATAGAATTTGAAGGAGAAGAGGTATTATTTGGAAGAAGGTATAATAGAGATGTATGTATCTAAGTGTACTTAAGACTACTATGCTAAGCACACAACCACATTGTCTTCCCCTTCCTTTGTTCTTTTGTGCTCCTCTGTAATTACTTAGCCTACTAATACTCATCACATTTATATTATCATGCCGATAAGTTCACATAATATTGCTGTGTTGTATGGTAGGTGTAGATGTGCTCTCTTGACTTGCAGTAAGTCGTAGGTTAGAGTAGGATACCGATGAGATCTTTTTCAATGACATTTTTCAATGCCAAGCGTCTACTGTCACCCTCAGCTCCTAGTACATCACCTCAATACTTATAATAGCTATTAGACCATGATGATTAATGTTGCTTTGCGTAGGGTGCTGTCAACGCAGCGAAACGCAGCCGTCGGCCGGTTCCATTGTGTGGTATCCCCAAAGAAAAATATATCATCCATCTTTGCAACACAACAGAGAAGTATATTACTACGCTCATTTGCAACTGATTCGCCGGGTAGAAAGAAGTTTGAGGACTATATTGAATCGCTAAGCCCTGCTAGAAAGAAGTTCCATTATATATTAGGTAAGTTGGATTATTGTTGAAGATACCATGCTATGTTGAATAAAGATTTGCATTGACATCACGTGTCCATGATGTCTGGATATCTAATACAGAGGAATATAAAAAGAATAACTTTAACCAAGCGATGCCATCGCGGTTTTTCAAAATGATGATAAAGGCAGTAGATAGTAACGATGATGGAGTCATTACAATGGATGAGTATCAAACTCTGCTGAAAAACATCGGAGCATCGGATCAGATGAGTGCAGAAGAATTAAAGGAGATATTCGATGAGATAGGGGATTCAGAACTCAATGGGGAACGGGTGATATCAGTCAAAAGCGTGGAAGAACGTTGGTCTAAGTACCTTCATGTCATGTGATGTGTTTGAGAGGTCCTAAGGGGAGAGAACAGTTGTCTAGTATGGAGACAATTGACCCTTATTTTAGTGAGATATTGTTCTATATGCAATGCCTATGACGGTATTGTAGTCAAGTTCGTTGTTAGTTAGGAAACAGTTAAGTTAATATGTATAGGAGACTATGCCAAAAGTTATATCTTACCTACCACTGATATTAATCATCATCAGAGTTTTCAGAAGCATCACTAACATCAGCACGCTTCAATACACATCTACCCAAGAAAGCAAATTGATCATTATCATCATCGGATTCATTGTTGACTTCCTTCTTCTTATCATTGGATGATGATTCTTTTGTGTCTTTCTTATCTTTATCTTTGCTTTTCCTCTTTCTCTTGCCACTTTTAGGCTTATGCTCCTTTGACAGCTCTAATAAGTTTGGATCTACCCACGCATTACACGCCTGTAAAAGTTCAATCACTGAATCAGCCATGGATTTGAACTCTCGTGTGAAGAAGCTGTAGACTGTTGGTGGATACTGTGAAACTTCTCCGCTTAATGGTTGTTTCCTTCCTGCTCTTCCGCTTCTGTGTACATATTGATCTAATGAACCTGGGAAGTCATAATTGACAACATAATTGACATTTGAAATATGAATACCTCGTGCAGCTATATCTGTGGCGAGTAGAATAGGTGTCTTCCCTATGTGTTGATTCAATGGAGAAAGATATGAGATATTCCGTTTAACAACTCATTTTCACACAATACATATAATAAACAGTATCTCACCTGCTTTAAACTCAAGCAGTCTCTTCTCTCTATCAGCTTGCTGTAGGGATCCGTATAGCTCGACACATCTGAGGCCTTCCTTGACCAATAGCTTTGACATGTACTTCACCGTCTTGATCTGCCCAAAAAAGACAATTGTCAATCGATTATTAGCAGAGAATCTTTCACCTCTACTCTTCACATCCTTCTTCATGTATATACGTTGCAATGTAAGGATAAGTTTCTTGGGCTTTTTATGAGCACTGCAAACATGCAGTGTTTGAACAATGTTTGATGGTATTGACGAAAGATCAAGTGATGATGGGATATTCCTTTTCTTCTTGTCTTGCTCTTCCGTTTGTGATATCTTTGCTTCGGTATCACAACTAGCATCTTCATTGTCATCACTTGTCTTCGTTGTCTCTGTATCCGGTGGCTGTTCTGTACCATGTTTCTTTTTCTCTCCAACTTTGACAGCATTCACTTTGACTACCACACGACTTTTTGGTACCCATCTCTGACAGATATCTTTAGCTTTCTCGGGAAGTGTTGCTGAGACTAAGCAAGATACAATATCATCAGTAGAATTCTTTGTTCGAACACTCTTCAATATAGACAGTATCTCATCAACTTGATTTGCCATGTCAACATTGATTGCTATTCGATCTGCTTCATCAAATACAATTGCTTGGAGATTAGAGAACGCTATTTCTGCAATTTTCTTCTCAGTTTGCTTTAGTATATCCAATAATCTACCAGCTGTAGCGGCAACAACTAAAGAAGAAGTTTGATCAGATGATGATTGGTCATCCTTTCCTAATAGTGTATTAATTTGTGCATCAATATCAGCTCCTCCATAGATTGATAATGAGTCTACATTCAAAGATGATTTAGTATAACATTTTGACATGTACTTGTTTGCAACTTTGGCTGCTAAATGAAGTTCCTTTGCTACTTGTATTGCCAACTCTCTTGTTGGTACTAAGACTAATCCATGTACATTTGTTGTATATTGTTGTTTACATTGTTGTTGTTTTGTAGATTGTAATAGATTATGAACACATTTAGAAATAATTGGTATACTATATGATTGCGTTTTGCCACTACCGGTTGGCGCAATACCAACCACATTCATTTGACCTGTGGATTGGAAAGAAGTTAGTAGTGTTGGCCATAATCTAAGCTGTATTGGTGTTGCATTTACTGATGGTGTTTCATTTGTGCTTTTGTTCTTTCGAGCCTTCTTAGATCGTTTGCTTGAAATCTTCTCGAGAGTACCTCTTACTATTTGCAAGCCGATATCATTAACAGATGGAAGAAGATTATCATGATTTGTGGGTATACTCTTTTGTATATTCTCTACAAACTCAGCCGTCCAAATCGGAGGAGAAATTATGATAGTGTTGTCATCCGTTTCGATATCAACACTTATGTTATGGGTTGTGGTATCCTTAGTATCACCGCCGCTACATATTGCCGCCGAATCAGAATCATCCCGCTTTCTCTTCTTATCCTTCCGCCGTCTTTTATTGCCCATTATATATCAGAGGATTTGATAGAGAGTTGTCGAGATATGAGATTTGTTTTGTGGTCGAGATCATTCTCCTTTAAGGAGTTTTCTTCTTCTTATGAAAAATGATAAGTCAATAAAAACTGGCAAATTGCAGATGAGTCAGTTTGGTGGCGCTTTTACACTACCATAATACCATAACATAATATATACCAGTAAGATGAGAGCATCGTCAAAACTGACAATAACATAAACAACTTGCATTGAGTCAGTTTGGTGGCGCTTTTATACTACCACAACACCATAATCATAATATATACCAGTAGGATGAGGGCAATTAGTAGACTATTTATATCATTGCAATTGGTAGGCAACAGCAATGGCTTTGTTGTTGGGAGTGGCAGAGGCCACGCTACGACTTGTCTTTTGTCGACAACAAATAACAATGTCTTATCAACACCTTCAGTGGCAGAACCTACAGTAGTATTAGATAGAGTGTTTAGTGAAGATAAACGTCCAATAATACTATTCGATGGAGTATGCAATCTATGTAATAATGCTGTGAACTTGGCACTTGATTGGGATCCTTCCGGCAAATTAAGATTTGCTGCTTTGCAATCCAATGTCGGTCGATCGTTATTGCAATCGCATGGCCGAGAAGCAGATGATATTAGCAGTATAGTATTCGTTACTAACTCAGGAGCTTATACAAAATCTGATGCAATACTAGGGATAACTGAAGAGCTTAATCCACTCCCTATACTCCCTTTGAAACCATTTGCAAAGATAGCAACCAACATTATTCCACAATTTTTACGAGATTTGATATATGACGGTGTTGCAGACAATCGATATTCAATCATGGGAAAGAGAGATGAATGTAGAATGGATTATGATGGAGAGTTTACTGATAGATTTGTAGATGATGCTCTGGCGAATGCATAAGAAGAACACAAACCAATCAAAAGTAGTGTATCTACTTGTGTGATATAAGTGCACATCATATGCACAAAACATCTAGTCGACGCACGGGGACTATCTATGGAAAGATTTACCATGTACATATAACACCTACTAATATACTATTATTTCGTACAATCCATGTGCACATAATCATCTTACTATGTCAACAACAAAACTCTTCTTCTAACAAACATAATGTGCTTAAACTCGAATCTCACTGTCAATATGCAAACGCATGTACATGATGGTAGATAAGATGGTTTCGGTGTAGCCTCTGACCTCCCCAAAGCTTATGCTCACCTTTTCGCTTTTCTCTTGGTGTAGCCTGTGACAATTAATTGTCCAGGGGGCTTAGATAGATTGTTACTGAACTTTACTGAAGCTCTTAACTATCTCGCACGTTTGACAACAATAAACCATACCAAGAAGTATAATAAGTACTGTTTACCAATCTATATTGTCTTATTTATTTGTCTGTGTCGTTTTAATCTCAACAAGCAAGAGATACGATACCACACAACATTTACAAATTTTACTAAAAAAAATAGAACAACATCCAACCAAAATATCCAACCAATACAATATAAAAGATGGGTTTAGAATCATGCATGATCCTACTAGACAACTCCGAATATATGCGTAATGGTGATTACATACCAACACGTCTCGAGGCACAATCCGATGCCGCCAACCTAATTGTTAATCAAAAAACTGGTTCTAATCCTGAATCAACTGTGGGTGTAATTAGTATGTCTTCCAGTGGTCCTTCGACTGGTGCTGAGTTATTAGTTTCACCTACCGATGATTTAGGTAAGATATTAACTGCGTTACATGGCGTGCCACTTTCTGGTGAGATATCAACATCATCCAGTGGTAAAAATAAAGATGCAGTAGATATTGCCGCCTCAGTTCAGGTAGCAGCCCTAGCATTAAAACATCGTCGTAATAAGAATGGGTCACAGCGTATCGTATTATTTGTTGGTAGTCCATTAAGTAATGCTGATAAGAAAGCATTCGTCAAGGCTGGGAAACAATTAAAGAAGAATAATGTTTTTATTGATGTTATTGCGTTGGGTGAATTGGAAGAGAATGAAAGTAAATTACGGGATTTGGTCGATGCTGCCAATGGTACTACTAATGCTAATGCTGAGGGAGGTGATGCGGCAGTTGCTGCTGAAATTGAAAGGACGTGTCATTTGGTTACAATTCCCGCTGGGGTATTACCAAGTGATGTATTAGTTACATCACCAATTTTACGTGGAGATTCTGGTGGCGGTGGTGGTGGAGGAGGTGCCGCAGCAGCTGCACCAGCCGCCGGAGGAGGAGGTGGTGGTGATTTTGCCGAATTTGGCGGTATTGATCCCAGTATGGATCCAGAATTGGCAATGGCATTACGTGTTAGTATGGAAGAGGAACGAGCAAGACAAGAACGTGTTGCCGCTGCTTCTAACAATAATAATGAAGAAGAGAAGAGTGGAGATGCTGGTGATGCGGAAGGGGGTGATTCGGCACCTTCTGGAGATGCCGCAATGGAAGATGCAGCACCATTGGCAGCCGTTGCTGAGGGTGGGGAAATGGATGAAGATGCATTATTACAGCAAGCCCTTGCCATGTCAATGGCTGAGGCTAATGCTTCTTCTGGTGGTGGAGAGGAAGAAAAGACTGCTGAAGATACTGCAATGGATGAAGATGATGATGAAGATGCGGCCATGCAAGCGGCGTTGGCAATGAGTATGGGTGAAGGTGGAGATGATGCTGCCGAGAGTAGTGGACAACAACAGCTTCAAGATCCTGCCTTTGTGAATCAGTTATTGGGTTCCTTACCTGGAGTCAATCCTGATGACCCAGCCATTCAGGAAGCATTGCGAAAGGCAAATGAGGATAAGAAGGATGATGAGGAAGGCAAGAAGGATGAATAAGCATGTCGAGGTTTTAGTAGTCTCTCTTTCTGTACAGCCAGTGAGACACTAGATAGTAGAAGCTATAACTCTTGAAATAGATTGATAGTTGCTTGCTTAGAAATGACGTGTACTTGATTCATTAAATCTTAACTTAAAGTGTGTAGCAGCTTACTAATACATATCCACATAACAGTGCTTTCAACGGCACGAGCCCAAATATACATAAAACTTTCCTCAGTCATCACTGCTTTACAATTGTTGTTGTTGTGGGGAAAGAGCGGCAATCAAAGCCTGTCTCTTTGCCTCCTCATCACCAGCCGCTTGTGCCTTTGCATCATTTTCTGCCTTTAATGATGCACGTAAAAAAGCCTCATCGGAACCTCCGCTGGACGCCCCTAATTGTTGTAGCATGATCTCGCGCTTCATACGTTCCAACGTTTCACTACTAGGAGGTACTGGTGGAGGAGCTGCCAAACTACCGTTAGCAGCTGCCTCCATTGCTGCAATTCGACGTTTCAAGTCTTCGTTTTCCAACTGAAGCTGTGCTAACCGTGCCGCTTCAGGATTACTATCATTTCTCAACATACCGATTAGTTGATCGTTACTAAGACCTCCGTTTGCCGTTGCTGCAGGTGGGGGTAGTGTTGCTGCTCCTCCACCACCAACCTGACGAATGGGAGAGAATTGGGAGTTTGGGCCACCTAAATGACCAGTTGGTATTGCTTGAGGATATACATGGTTCATAGCAGGGTGTGTGAATGCAGGTTGTGTAGAAGGCTCGGCAACTGCTCCACCCCGATGATATGTAATCTCAGGCAAAGGAGACGTCTTACTTAACTCGTAAAAGTCAGGAATCTTATCTTCTTTATGAACTGGTGTCTTACGGTGCAATGTACCTAAACGTTTCATACGTTGATGAAGATCAGGACGCCCTCGAAGGAAAAGCTGAACAGAGTGTGAGAGGGTATAAAAAGTTAGTTTATGAGATGTTGTAAGTTGTACATTCAGATAAGATAGATCTATATTACACTTACCTCGTGGTAGTATGAATCACGGTCAGCCCCACGGGTGATACGACGCATACCCCTGAATAGTAAAGAGTTATAGCATAGAAGGTTAGATACATATGTAACGAACTTATGACCATGTGTCTTGAACTTACCAGGCATTTACAATACGAACGAAGGAGGCATAGTTTTTGTGACCAAAGTAACGAGGCAAGGCGTGATCGGCAAATAGATCCCTGTTTAACACCTTCCAACAACGGCCATGTGGTAACCATGTGATGACGGCGGTCAAGTCTATAGAATTGAGATATGAATTGAAGAGAAGCGAGTGAAAGAGCGAGGGTTAGATAGGTGCACCGTCATGTGTCATCGATTGCAAAATATAGTACAAAACCATTTCAATACATCTCAATACACCACTATTCACTTACCATGATCACAAAGCATACTAGCCAACTTGGCAGGTAACTTTTGTGCTTGCAAACTCTGGGGATGAAGAATAGAACCATCAGCGCCAATCCTTTTTGTTTATTGAAATGTGTATGAAGTAGGTTCGTAAGTAAGAGATGGATGAATGAGAGTGTAGGTTGATATAAATGTACACATACGATGTAAACATAATGAACATGTGATAAGCTACATGCACCATTTGATATCACATTATAATATGAACATATCATATGCACACAATTTTCAAAACTTCAACGTCAACAAAACAAAACTTACATATTCTCGGGAGCTGGTAATGTAGAAAAGTCACGGTAAACATATGTTTCTTGTTCATCGATATTATGTTCAGCGCCAATATTATCCAGCGCAGGATCACCACCATCCTCATCGGCAGCCGCTGCAAGCTGTTCAAGGGCTGGTGGATGGTTGTTCTTTTCAACATCCAAATTGTCGGCCATGTTTTTGCTGTTGTTAATTGTTTATTAATTTATTAATTGATTTAATTGATTCTGTGCTCTCCAGGTATGCTATATCGTCGGATGTCAGATGTCCTACGGTCTGAATTGGTGGATAGATGCCTCTACAATGAGATTGTAATTTTGAGTGTTGAGTGTAAGTGGACCCAGCCGAATGAAGTATCCTTTCTCGAGACCATCAGGCTTTCAAGATTCAAGGGTGGTGGAAGTAGAAGGCGAAGCAAGGCAAAGGAGTATAGACTTGGGTCAGTATGATTTGATTTTATTTTATGTACCTATTGCAATACTAAGGCCAAACATCATCATTCGGGTGTGGCTCAACTAAGTGTCTCCTCTGGATCAAGACAAAAGCCTTGAATCTCTCTCGACTCACTATCTACTGACTACTGTGCCAATCCCTTGGTATCATTGAGAGTAATCCTATCATCAATTCTCAGAATAGTAATTGCAGCCTCGGTTGCAAATCTCAAACTCTTGATCTTTGATATGGCAGGTTCAACAACACCCGCGGCAAGATTGTCACGAATAGTACCGTCAATCAAATCCAAGCCCATGAACTTCAATCCCTCATCGGCAGCATCCTCACTGTGTTGTCCCTTGGCATGTACAGACCGAAGCTTGGCTACGAGTTCAGATGCATCCTTGGCAGCATTCACAGCCAATGTTTTAGGAATAACAAGAAGGGCATCGGCATACTCTTGAATAACCATTTGCTCACGTGATTCAATAGTGTGTGCATAGTCATCAAGGTAGACTGATAGTGCCGCCTCGGCAGCTCCTCCTCCGGGTACTAGTGTGGCACTTTCAAGCATTCTCTTGACAACACAGAGGGAATCATGTAATGCACGGTCCATCTCATCAAGCATGTACTCATTGGCACCACGAAGGACAATCGTTGAAGCACCATGGCCCTTGCATCCGTAGACATATAACATTTCTCCATCTCCGATACGTACTTCACGAACTTGATCACTACCACCGAGACAATCAGCATCGAATGTTTCATTTCCTTCCATATCTGCCATGGTAGTAACGACCCTTCCTCCAGTAGCCTTGGCTAATCGTTTCAAATCTTCACGGTTACACCGTCTTGCACAGATAATACCCGCCTCAACAAAGTACTTCATACATAAATCATCTACACCCTTTGTTGTTAAAACAACTCGGGCACCAGCATCAATAATCTTACGAATACGTTCCTTCGTAATATCCATCTCACGTTTCTTGATATTTTCAATCTCAGCCGGATCCTTAACAATTACCTGTACACCCATCCCCATTCGATGACGTTGAAGGTTCATATCAAGCATGGCAATCTTCACGGGCTGCCCATCGGTAGACTCCACAAAGGTTGGCATACCCTGTGCTGCCCTCTGTGCATTGATTGCAAATCCACCATCAATGAGACTTGATTCCATTGATGATTTGCCATGTGCTTTTAGAATATGAATAGCAGAGAGGGGGTACTTGTACCGTTGTTTCTTCCCCGCGGCAGTGGCAGTAGATGCACCCGCGGCACCGGTCGGTCCAACCTTATCTCCGCTTTGCTTACCACCCATGGCATCATATCCCGCAACATCAGCAGCCGTGGCATTCATCTTAACACTCTTCACGGCATCTACTGCTAACTTGGAGAAGAAATCCATCTCCTTACCAATAATCTTTGATGACATACTAGTTTTAGCGGCATTGATTAAATGCTCATCACCCAATTCTGCAACATTAACAACCATTTGTTTCTTGATGTATGATACTGCTGCCTTCAATGCTGATCGATAACCTGAAATAATCGTCGTGGGATGTATACCATTCTTAACTAAATCATTTCCCCTACGTAGTAATTCAGATGCAATGATAACTACCGATGTTGTCCCATCTCCTACTTCCTGATCTTGTAAATTGGCAAGATCAACTAATACACGTGCAGCGGGGTGTTCAACTTCCAATGATTTTAGTATTGTGGCACCCTAGAGTTTGGTTATAAGCATTGATTGATATCATACATTATCCAATCGTTATAGCGGTTTGTTTAAGTAGATTGATTATTGTTAGCATATAAATATATAAATGCAACACATCCACATTTAAAATACAACATTATAGTACACCAAATCTCTTCTATACACAATGCAACAACACACACTATATATAAACTCACGTCATTTGTTATTAACACATCGCCAATATCATCTACAAGCATCTTATCAAGACCGACGGGGCCTAAGGATGTTTTAACAATATTAGCCACGGCTAATGCAGCCGTGACATTGCCTACACGTACATCTTGACCGGTTTCTCTTTGACCATTGATAAACTAGATAAATGTAGGATGTAGAGAATGGGTGGTTCAAGAAAAGGACATTGCAAAAAAAGATAAGACAAATGATATATGATTAGATCATAAAATGATATGATATACGAACCGATAGGAAATTCAATATACCACTTACCAATCCACTGCTAGCTGGGTTTGGTGCACTCATATTATTATATAGAATCTATCTAGAGTAGATTAATATAAACTTGAATCTGAGAGGAGCATTGCAAAAAAAATGATATTATTGAGAAAATCTAATCACAGGCATACAAAAACTACGAAGATTATAAAGGATATAAATATATCACTTACCGTATAATCCCTGCTATTCTCTATATGTATGAGCTCAATGATCTTATCAAATAAATAACAGCCAATAAAAATGAAATCATTTTGGATACCGGCATACATCATACACTCTCATAATTTTTATAATTTTTTGAGTTTTGGTTGACAATGCTGCTCAATTCAATTATCTCCTCTCGTCCGACGTTGTATCCCCACAGTACTTTCACGGGTGCTCCATATCATTCCGAACATCATTCATAGTCGACGGTATACCGGCGTAAAATCTGAGTACGCGAGAGTTTGTGATAGAGCAGTACGATTGTGGCTGTATCTTTATTAACCGCGCATCCATTGACACTATGGAATATGACAGTGAAGATGATGACGATATACCTTTACTTCAAGATCTAGATCATCTCGAATTGTCAAAGGAGATAAAGTATGATGCACAAACAAGTGATACTGATGACATCAATACAAACGCTCAATCACAAACCAAAGTACCAGTAACAATACTAACAGGATTCTTAGGTTCCGGTAAAACAACATTGGTAAAGCATATATTGACATCAAAACAACATAATTATAAAATTGCAGTAATCGAGAATGAGTACGGTGGAGGTGAGAATGACAAACAATTAGCTGAAAGGTTAGGTTTAACAGTCAATAATATATCTACTTTATCTGTAGAAACAATGATAGCAAAAGATGGTACAGATGGATCCAACCTTGCAGACTTTATAGAATTACCAAATGGATGTGTCTGTTGTACTGTCAAGGATTCATTAGTTGAGACACTTGAAAACTTGTTGTCGAAGCGTACAGATTTGGATTATGTCATTATTGAAGCATCAGGTATGGCTGATCCTGGACCTGTGGCATCGATTTTTTGGTTAGATGAAGCATTGGATAGTAGAATACAATTGGACGGTATTATATGCTGTATTGATGCCAAAAACATATGTAATCAATTGAAGGATACGTCGTCATCAAAAGCTGAACATGATGGAGATGGAGGTGGTGATGAGGCTGCAAGACAAATTGCCTTTGCCGATAGAATTATAATAAACAAGGTGGATCTATTGCAACAACAAGAGCAGCAATACAAAAACATCGAGTCGGTACTACAGCAAATCAAGTCTATAAACCCAACAGCACCAACGAAGCAGACTGCCTATTCAAACATAGAAGATATTAATTGGATCTTAAACGCTGAATGTTTTGACGCTGAACGAGTGAAGGATGTTGAGTCTGCATTTCAGCAATCATCAACAGAGACATCATCATTTGATTCCCCTCTCTTTTTGGCAACGTTGAATCAACATCAACATACGAATGCAGTAGGGACAATTGCCTTATTTGGCCGTGGTTCTGTTGACCTGCAAAAGATGAATTCCTGGTTGGCTACGCTACTTTGGCCAGACCAGGACGAGAAAGATAGTATACTTCGAGCTAGGCTAGAAGCCGACTTGGCATCTGGAAATACTGCTCCACATATACCGACAGATAGTAAGAAGAAGAAGCAACAGATTTATAGGATGAAAGGTATACTCTCGGTTGTACATAGTACAGACAAGGACACAGGAAAAGTCATTCCGTCGTCAACTGATTTTGTCGATGAAGGTCTAACCGCTGGCTTAGTTTGCTCAAAAGATGGTCTAGATAGAAGAAGATTCATAGTGCAGGCAGTCAATGATCTTTGGGATGTATTACCGGCCAGTCAAAACCTTTGCTGGGATATAAATGAAACTCGATGTTGCAAGATTGTTGTTATTGGCAAATGGCTGAATGAAGAACAACTACAAAAAGGTTTTGATGACTGCTTTGTCTCTTTGACTAATATTACTTAGCAACATACACATCTTATAGAACCGCTTCCTCTTTTACATTCCCCTCCTTAGCATCTTCAATCAATGACCGGATCTGTCGATATGGATATAAAGATCGATGGCCATCAGACCAATCCACAGACAATGCATAATTCCCAGTTGGAGACATGGATATTGGTTTAATCGACTCTGATACAGATTTTGGATCTAATATCTGTTTCCCTGATAATTCCTCGACACATTCTGCACATCGACATGCTCTTCGTAAGTTTGCAGTTGATATTGTAGCTTCTTCTTGTCCTACCTCTGTTACTTCAATAATGTGAATATCTGAATTGTAAACAATGTTTGGCCGGCCACCACTCTTGCCAAGACCAAACTTTGTCTTTGCAACTTCACTAACAACACTCTTGGCAAGTTGGAAGTATATTTCAGCTTGAGGACTGTCGGGATTGTCTAATATGAAGGGTGTGCCTGAATCTCCATTCTGTGCAATCTGACTGAGTAGTGGAATTGAATATGAGTGCTCGATACCCCATTGTTCGGATAGACGTCGTTTATGACCAGGTCCAAAGATACGAATCTCTTCATTTGATGTATCAGTTGCTTTGCCTTGGACATTGTCTTGAACAATCTTGACTAAATCATCAATGATTGACTTTCCATCGTCTCCGTCAACCATTCCTTCCTTATCCAATACCTTCTTGAACTGTTCCTTAAGCAAAACTTCATCAATATTCAACTCCTCCTTTTCTTTTTCAAAGTATGCCATATTCTCAACAACAGCTACACACGGGACATTGACCGTATCAAACATCTCCACACCACGTTCAACATCCACAAAGCTCAATTCCTGCGGCGTAGTAACAATCACGGCAGCAGTTATATTCAATCGTTGACTTAACGTTAATTGTATATCACCAGTGCCCGGTGGCATATCTAATATTAAATAATCCAATGATCCCCAATTTGTTAATGATAGGAATTGATCTAATAATTGTGTAACCATTGGACCACGCATTACTGCGGATCCTTCATTGACATACCCGAAGGACATTAGTTTGACATTGTCGCGTGTTAATGGTGCTATTTGTCGTCCGATAAATTGTACATTATCATCTGTTGGTGTTACCATTGTTGGTAAGCTTGGACCGTAGACATCGGCGTCGAAGATACCAACCTTGGCACCAAGTTTTGATAATGCATAGGCAAGATTCACAGATGTGGTAGACTTGCCAACACCACCTTTGCAACTTGATACGGCAATGACTGAACCAATTTGCGACATGCCGAGTGGCGTGCCCGGTGCTGCAGTTTCAGGTGTTGGCGTAGGTTGTGCTGTTAATGTAATGTCTGCACCTCTTGTCCAATCTAGTTTATTGATAATATCTTGACATTGATTAACAAACTCGTCTTTGACGGGGCATGCTGGTGTCGTAAGTTCCAAGTCTAATGATATAACGGATGATGAATCAATTTGCAAGTTCTTAATGAACCCTAATGTAACAATATCACTGTTTAGATCTGGATCAATTATTATTGATAGAGCTGATAGTATTTGTTCTTCCCAATCGGATGGAGGAGATGTTGATGATTGCTTTGTATTTGTTGCTGTAGATGAAGATGCTGCTTCTGCTGTAGTACTGGAGTCTGCCGATGCTCCGAGTTGAGTTGATGATGATACTGATGTAAAAGACCTCTGTATACTATTAGCAGATATAGCTTCTTGATATGACGGAACAACAACAACTCTATTAGTAGATGTTTGTGTGCACTGTGCTTTTGATCTACTACTACTGCTTGGGAGAACGAAGCCCGAGACCACCGCCGCCAAACCTAGACCAACAGACAGTATTCTAGTAAACATAATCATTGTTTGGGATGCTTCTATTCTCTCGTAGCCGATGATATGAATCTCCTATTGATGCAACAAAGCTTGCTTTTGCATTTATTTATTATTTGCAATTGCAAATTACTGTGCACATCCACCTGGAAGGTGGTATCTTTTCATTGGTGCTCACAACAGTGACGGCGTCGCCTTTTTTTGTTATGTGTTTGCTATAATTGGCTTTGCGGTAGGCTCAGATTGACGATCAATGTCTGTTCATCTACCGCGCGTATACTATATAGAAGTATAGAAGCACGTATACCTATATAGAAGTATAGAAGCAATTAAACCATATTATCAATTATACATATAAACAAAATGCCGGTATCATCTCAACGACCACGACAACGAAACAACTCCACAACTCGACGTCAACCAAAACCAAAATCCACAAACGCAAACAATAAAGATAATGCTATCTCTGCAACACATCAAGCCCAATCAATCACAACATCCCTATTACGTACTAAAAACATGATGGCACAAGAATTAAATCGAGTATCAACATTAAACACTACCATCAATGACGACGGTACTTTATTGAACACTGCAAAAGATGAACATACCAACATGGGTGGTACAATGAAATCTACCAAGGGAGTAATGAAACGATTGGGACGACAGGATGTACGAGATGCTATTATATTACGATGTGCTATTATATTTTATTGGTTGGTGGTTATATATGTTTTATGGACAAGGATTAAGATACCATTTCTGCCTTAAGATATGTAAGTGGGGCATACGAGATCTCTGAGAAGGGATATAGCAATGAGTTATCAAACGTTTCTTTACATGTTAAGAAGATCTACTATATGTATGATGAAACAATCCAGAAGAAATACTCCAATTGAAGAAAGTATCACAAAGTTCTACAAATCTTCATCCCAAGCACTTCGACGTTTATGACTCTTCGACGAATATTCCATGTATGGCTTTACTTCAGTGAAACTCATCTGTGTGTTGCTCATCAGTGCTTGTGTTGGAAGCTTCTCCATTTGTTGCTTCAATAAAGCAATCTTGTCGGAAAAGGAGCGCGGTTCGTTCGGTGCGAAAAGCGAGCCCCAATTAGCATGCCAGGCCCTCGCTGCATCAGTTTCACCTTTGACGCTTTATGTTGTGGTAATGTTAGTGGTTCTGTGAAAGAAAGTGCATATCATGTGCACAAAATTACAAAGGATCAAAGAACTCACCGCGATTCCCAATTCTGGGCATCAGCAACAAAGTTGTGCTCCGTCTTATCACACTGATGTCTTGATGTCATTATATTCGATCGATATTGACCAAAGGAGAGTCAAACACGAGCAATGAACTGAAAGTAGGATTATCTTCGTGGGAGTTATCAATTTTTTGGTAACTCCCACGAAGATTCATACAAATTAACACATCCCTCGTGTGATAGAGTTGGTTACACCACCTCAGAGATAATAAAAGGAGTGATTTATAAAGGAGTGACCTCAACATGAGAATAACTCTTCCTTTCATATCAGCATCAATTTTATTATCATTTGGACCACTACTTCTTGTACGTGGTTGCCCTAATCAATGTTCAAGGAACGGGGAATGCAATACAGACTCAATCTGTGAATGTTTTGCCGGCTTTACAGGTGGTGATTGTTCAATACGTACTTGTCCGGAAGGAGTAGCATTTAGCGATGTTAGCATAGCAGATGATACGGCTCATCAAAGTGCTGTCTGCTCAAATCGAGGTACTTGTTTGAATGGAGAGTGTTTGTGTACTGAAGGCTTTACAGGCATCGCGTGTGAGCGTACAACATGTAATAATCATTGTAATTTTAACGGCCGATGTGTATCAATGAATTTTTTGGCAGAGAATACTCGTGATCACGAATCACAACAATATACTTACAATCAATGGGATGGAGACAAGATATATGGCTGCATCTGTGATGAAGGATATGACGGCTACGATTGTTCACTACGCACGTGTCCCAGAGGTGATGACCCATTAACGACAACCAATTCAGACCAAGAAGTGCAATTATTAAGATGTATTGCAGACAATTCTTCCGGTGGTAAAATGATCTTGTATTTCGATGGAAAGCCATCATCAAGTATACCAGTGGACGCCTCAACAACAGTTCTCAAGCATTCATTGGAAACCATATCTGTAATAGAGGAAGTTGGAGTATCATATTCAGAGGGAAGTATGCTTTGCCGTAATGATGGTGTTCATAACATTGCCAGTATAACGTTCACCAGTAATATGGGACCACTTCCTCCTCTCGTGGTTGAAACATATGATATGGAATCTTCGTCAGTGGAAGCCGGGTCGCTTTCCCTTTCCACACCATTCACAGGGCCCAATTCAGATCTATACGCTGATGGTGATAAGTTTGGTATTTTGACTGGCGACTCTGCAGTGACGATCGAGTCGTTTGATATTCACATGGCTGCCGTTATCGAGACTGTTCAAATTTGGATACGACACGGCAATTACCCCGACTATCCTAACACAAACACAATGACAAAGGTATTTGATGATGTTGTCGTTGGTCAAGGACAAGGAAATGCGACACCTCTACCAGCGTTTGATCCTCCGATTGAGCTTGCTGCCAACACTATACTCGGTATCTATGCCCTTGTAGACAACTACCAAGGCAACGACATGTATCACAGTGATGGTCTTCTTAACCCGTTTGATGTCTTTCAGACAGATTCATACATTTCAATAACAGAAGGAATATCACAATGGAGTCCGCATAACTCCTTCCAAGTCAGCTCTACACGATGGAATGGCGTTGTCCATTATTCAGTCGATGGCGCTGTGCCCACGCCCACTAGTGTTGAAATTGCAGCTTCGAATGATTATGGTGTGCTCACTGATCATAATGGAGTGACTCATACACACATAAAAGGAACCAAAGAGAATGATGAATGTAGTAACCGTGGTTTGTGCCAGCAGGATAGCGGAACGTGCTCTTGTTTTGATTTATATGCAGGCAGTGATGGCTATGGTAATGAAGGTGAGAGAGGAGATTGTGGACATGCTTTAGAGACTATCTCATCATGTCCAGGTGACTGCTCAGGCGTTGGAGTTTGCGATCCCTCAACTTTTAGATGCACATGTCAAGAAGGATACACTGGTGCCGATTGTTCGCTTCGAACATGCCCATCTGATTTATCGTGGTTTGGCTATCCTTCAAGTAATGATGTTGCTCATGATGTCGAGGTTGAGTGCTCAAACATGGGTATCTGTTCTCGAACAATCGGGCAGTGCCAGTGTAAAGTTGGATATGTCGGTGCTGCCTGTCAGTTTATGGGTTTTATTGGAGGTGAATCAGCTAATCAGTGCTCAGGACATGGAAGCTGTTTGAGCATGAGAGAGTTTGGATTAGAGAATATCGATACTGATGGATTGCCTTCTCCCTTCTCGTATGGTTCAGATCCAAATGATTCGGCTACTTGGGATGCAGACCGAATCTTTGGATGTTTATGTGACGAAGGATTCGAAGGCTATGACTGCTCATTGAAGCAATGTGAAGTTGGAGTGGATATCAATACCGATGATGACTCTGTGCATACATGTTCAAACCACGGAATCTGTGACTACAACACAGGAAAGTGTGCTTGCTTTGCAGGGTGGGTTGGAACTGATTGTGGCAATCGACGAGGTCATGACTAGCGTTTGTTAACATGGAGATATTAAATCTAAGCTGTGCCCTATTGTCGTTTTGTTAAGTCTTAACATATTTCTAACTGTACATAAATCAATACATATATCCGCATAGATCTCTAGACGGGTTCTTCCTCCTGTCCACTAGGCTTTGTATCATCTGAATTTAAGAACCGCTCAAATGACTTCCAGCTGGCGTCCATTGAGGCTGAGTGGAAGCTTTGATCGTCCGAGCTGCCCGTAGAGTCTCTATCTTCATTATGCGCTTTATCAGTTTTAACATCTCCATTAGATGTTTCATCCCTGAACGTCACCTGCCGGTTAGTATCCGAGGCCTCGTTTTGAGATGGTACAGATGATACTGCCGAAGCGTCAAGGGACAAACGTCGTTTATCAACATAACTGGCGGTCGAAGCTCTCCTTCCCCCTGTTGAAGCCCGAGATGTTATATTCATGGATTGAACTACACTAACACCCTCTGGTAGACCATCTCGTTGGAACTTAATCTTTGGAAGAAAGATTAGAGACAGTACTCCAGTATCTGTCAAGAAGATGACCCCCGCGATGACGAAGTATCTTGCCTGTGCACTATCTTGGACGGCAATTAAGATTGGCAATCCAAGAAGTAATAGCTCACAAATGTAAATACTGGCCAAGGCCACATACTTCTGTTCTTGATATCGGTCTCCAATGTTTCTCACTTTATACAACAACACATTAGTTACAATCATGAGGGTGACATGAACAGCGATGAGAGGTCCGAGGAAGTAATACATTGTATCACTGTGACACTTTCCGATAGTTGACACAGTGACAACACCTGATGATTCTATAGAAGTGCCTACTTCAATGCGCTGCCAGGTGAGCGGGTCATATGCTGTCCAAGCTGTGAGAATCAATACGTCAATTAGCACCCAGACAATCACCACCTTGTACATCTCCTTTGCCGTAACTGCCTTCCTTCTCATCGCGGCGGCTGCGTTAGCCATTTTATACAGCCGAAGAGACTTTGCTGTGAGCGACGAGTACATTAATGACCACCCGATGGCATATAACCAAGGCCACGCCACACAATTTCTGTCGGCGGCTGCTGTATCTTCATCGACACCGGCCTCTGCCATCGTCCACGGTATTATTGCAGATGAACTTATCATAGCACCAAGGCATATCAACGTTAAGAATTCGGGTTGGCTGATCTTCACGACACTATCTGTTTTATATCTCCAAATCCAAAACAGATATCCAAGAGACATTGCCCATGAGATTGCCACAAAGATATATCCCATTATTCCCAAAGGGCCTATTAGATTCTCTTCTAGCTGCACACAGAAGGTAGCACCACTATCATTTGTCTCGGTCCCCTCAGGGCATGCTTTACATTGTTCGTACACATTCTCAACTGATGTATAAGATTGTGATGGACATTCACCACACTTGTGATCAAGTATTGCAGCTTCTGTTTGTACTGAGGTGCCATTTAAATAACTTCCAGGGCTACAAGTTCTTCCACTCGGCGAGGGGACTACCAGGGCCGCGTTCGCTTGATCAAAGGGCGAGATACACGCCAATACATACTCGGATTGTTCTTCTTCTTCTTTGTTACCGTCACTAGTAATACTTGTACTTGGTAACCATTGTGTACCGGCAGCGCCTCTGCCATTATTCCTCTGGAACTCGTTAAATTGAACAGGGCCAAAGATGGTCTGTGCATTCAAATTCACAAGAGCACGTCGTAATACTTCATATCGATCTGTAAAGGTAGTGCTGACGTCTGGAAAGTCTTCAACACGAAAGTAACTCTCAAGAAGTGACTGGATTAGTGTTGGCATTGCATAACTGACCACATGATCATACGAACCGCTATAGCCAAACTCTTTTAATCCATAATCAAGTACTTCTTGTCCGGTATTGAAGAATTTATCAGAGTATATAAAGTTTTTATGCCATTGTCCGCCGCCATTGTAATATGGAATAACATCTGGATTGGATGTCGCCCATCCCCATGTTGCAGTTGTGAACCATGCCAATAATGGACGACAACCATTTGCTCTCATCCGTGCTAGTATAGTATCGGCTTCGAAGTTTAGTACACTGGAAGATGCGCGTTAGCACAATTTATGATTGATGAAAGAGAAGTTGCAAATATGTTAGTGCATGTGGGTTGCAAAGGCGATCAAATGAGGCAGACAAAGGTCAAATAAGTAGCTAGATCACCGAGACTTCATATTGAACTTCACATTGCATAGATAAAACAATACTAACGCGGACTTTCCAGGCAAAGATTGCTGGAGGAGAGGAAGTATCAACTGTACTATCTCTGGGAGGACACAGCTCATCAGCAAGCTCTTCGAGAAAAGGAACATTTTGACTGTTTGGTACATCACTATCATCTTGTGTCGCATCTGGATCATATTCAACTTCAGTAACATCAAATCCCTTCTCGTTCGCCGTGTCAATTGCACTTCTACATGTTGAGTAAAAGAACTCTGACTTTGTTCGATAAAGAACACGTACTTGTTGTGTTGATGTGGGTACTTGTTTCGAGTTTAATTGAAACGTTAATGCACTAAGTGCAGGCAATGGATAAGTATCGGAATTGACATGTATACCAAATACATATGGATTGGTTTCGACATCCATATAAAAGCCAGGTGGTCCGACTTGTGAGATTACTACCTTCTGATTAGCAAGAGCAACAGGTTTATCTGCAAGTGACGCAAATGAACAACTACCCAATATGTATTGTGTATTATTAACCGATTTCAATGTCGAGTCCAGAATCTGTGAATGTATCTCCGAGTATGCATCATTCCCAATATTATTTGGATTACCTCCCACTATTGATATTAATCTGAACTTTAAAAAGTGATCTCGATTGTGTCCAATAGCCATTCTAACATATGATAGGTTTCGATGTGTCAATGGGTTTTTTTTATGTAAGATATAAACTAGCTGAACAAACTACAAACTTACCCTTTCCCATCGTTATCTGCGTTCAGTAACTTGACAGAAGTAACAGCTCCATCCCTGAGAGTGAGAAGGATTATAATTTATATTAGTACATATGATATGCAAAGACAATCAAATTGTATCAAATTGATATCAAATTAAGTGGCCATCTCGTCAATACTTCAAATAACTTACCTGTGATTATTGCAATTAGAAGGAGTGACCTGAACTAAAGCAACTTCTGTAGTCTTATCATCAATATTGTTGGATAATTTCATATCATCATCTTGTATATCATAAAGTAAGCAAGCGTCCATGATATCCTCAGCGCCATACCCTGCTATTGTTAAACTTGATTCAGTACATGTTGGTAGGGTAGAAAATGATATTGGGTCGACATCTTGGGCGTCTATTGATGGTAGTATTGAGAGTAGTAGTAGTATTGCAGCAATCACTAGAAATAGGTAAGACATCATGTGTGTATTTTTAGATGAAATTAGATTGCCGGCTGATTAAAAATAGACTAAAGATATCCCTTTATCTGCTATTGACATCTAGCAACTACGATATTATACATTATATATCTACTGCTGATATCAAGCGACAACTGGAGGAAGAGTTGGTGTGTGGGCCTTGTGCGAATCTTTTTGCGAATTTTCTAGTCGGGAAAAGAAGGGCATCTAAACTAAGCACTGAATGAGAGGCAGGGCCTAAGTTGTTATCACATGATACAGAAGAGCTATGGGAATATAATCATCCTATATGTAGTGATTCTTTGTGGCTCAGTCTTTGTACATTAGCGTTATGATGAAATAGCATCTAGTATCAGGCCCCTTGTTATGCAAGTGTATTAAGCCTTCTCTTCATCTTTCTCCTCTTCATATCTTTACCCCTGTCTTTTGAAAGAGCTGCTTCGACATCAGTTCTCTTAATCCAAGTAGGACCATTTACAACCGCTAGACATGACTTCATCAACTCGGCTGAGCTATATCCTGGAATTTGGGTATCTTTATTCCAATCCCACTCTTTGCAGTCTTTCTCAGTCCAAGTATATCCATCACTGAGTGATCCTACCCAATGAAATGATGTTGTTGGAAAGCCTTGTCTCTTCATCCAGGTATGCATGATTGATATTGAATGTATATCAGGTCTATAGTGGCCGCTGGAGAAGCTGAGTAAGTAGGGTGTTAGAGGAAAGAGGGGGAGAGAAGTTAGATTAGCATCTCATTCGCACAACGTAAGAAAACATCTGAATATACCCATATAACTTACTTGATACCCCACAACTCGCCATTCTCATTCATGTAGACCTCTCCGGCAGACAAGGCAGGCTGACCAGCCATTAATCCTGTATGCTTTGCAACGCCAAACTTCTCCTCATTCCACCTCGAATCAACTACATAAAAGTTCTCTTCAAGGTCCCACATGTAAAGATGTCCAGATTTGGCATCTTCTCCCTCACTTGCAGGTACTAATTCATCATTATTCTCGTATCTTAGTATCATCTTCTTACCGTCCTCTGATTTTGACATGTACACTTTATGAAAAGCACGTTGCTCATCGGTAAAGTAATGAACTTTGTGTGAATTAAACGTTTCTTTGTTGCATTTCTCATCATCTTGTAATATCGTGTTTCCTTTTCCAAAGTCAAACCAGTCAAAGTAATGAGCACCACTAAAGGGCTCTTCCTTTATATATAGTTTATAGTAATCATGCATACAACCTCCACTAACACTAGATCCACCAAGACGATGACCTCGTGGGTCGACTACCTCCATTATCCCCATGGCTTGCTTTGTCCATCGCTCCCAACTGTGAGCATATGGAATACTAACACTTCCTATTGGACCTGTGTGCTCTTCGATCAATTGTTTGATAATATCTTCTTCATCTTCTAATGTGATTCCCTTACTCCACCATATTTCATTCTTATATGTCAATGTTGGAGCTGTATCTATATCCCTATGTTCCCACAAGATATCATCTGGGATTATATCAATCAATTGTCGAAGAGGTATCATCTTACCATCAGGAGTCGGAAAGTTATGAGCAATCGGCTTGTCATCTTTACATCTCATTGCAATTGTCTTTGCACCATTTCTACCTTTTGATTGTACACTTAGAAACATTCTATTCCTTGGAGCTGTCCTATTGATATAGTAATAATGTGGTGGTGCATCAACTTTTAGAAACCCAAGCGGAGAATTTTCAATGTTAACTTTCTTATTCAATTCATCGTGTGGATATGCTTCCAGTATTATTTGTGGTGTATCTTCATGCCAATCGAATGTGTAATTTCTCTTTGAATATTCAGCTGTCGTAAGGATAATGTCATCACGTATTAGCATACCTTTACAGCTATCTTCATCTTTTATATTACTGTATGATTTTGTATATAGTGTAATGAACACTTCTTTTGCACAACTTGGTATTTTGTATGACGAATGAGTTTGCCGCAATAAAGAAGGTGCACCGTCGCGGTCTTTATGAATAGTAATATTAATTTCTATCCGTTTTGCAAGCCGTATACCTTGATATAATAGAAATGCAAATGTGAATAGTAGTGGTATGATATATGTATAGATGGTTGGTTGCTTTCTGACTTTCATTTCATCGTCATTATCTGCTAACAATGGTTTATGCATACTATCGGAGGGCGATTGCTGGCCATTTTCACCATTGATAGGACTGCTACGTCGGCGTATCAAACTCATGCTAAGTACTTATATATACGTATAGTATCTAAACTGATCCACTATCTATATCGTAACAACTCTCATAATAAAGCATCGAAATTTCTCTAAACAATTTTGCTCACATCTCAATGCTCACGAGACCAACACAAGTCAAAGGCTTTAAATGTCATTATCATCGCTTGCTCTAAAATACTACTAAGTATATCTGAGGTTATATAAGAGCTCTATATTTATTTGAAGCTCTTTATTATATAACCCACTTTCTTCTCGCACATAAATTAAGTCTCCTTCTCTCATCACTCGTATCTTCTCCCTCCTATATATCTCTTCTTTTAACTACCAATATTCAATCCATAACCAAACTTCATAACATTCTTACCATGGTATTATCGTCGCTATTACTACCAATCTTCCGCACTAAATGCGATTCTGCACCACCTCCTCTACCTCCAATATCCGGTGGAAGTAGTACATCATCAGGAGAAACGATTTTAAAATCACCACCAGAGACTAAAGAATCCTTACCTCCCCCTCCACCACCCACTGCTTCTGACTCTTCTACAACTACCTCTACACCCCCACCAGCAGCTCCATCAATAG
>Ga0214477_100504_pt1 | contig 26958 bp, 15 predicted proteins | sample M1_20Mar14CPVII9_FD_165058 | JGI IMG/M metagenome (GOLD analysis project Ga0214477, IMG submission 165058) | Marine eukaryotic communities from Monterey Bay, California, United States - M1_20Mar14CPVII9sort6BwellC16 | ecosystem: Environmental > Aquatic > Marine > Unclassified | place: USA...
TTATCTTTTTAGAGGGCGTGAAGGTAGTTTGCAAAAAGTTGCAAAACCAATTGTGTTGATCACCTTGGAAGGTTCTTATGATCACAAAATTACGAGCGAGACACAAGTCACGAGCGTGTTGTGTATCGCGTGCATCGCCATGGAGCTTACGAGCGAGCCACGCCACTCTCTGGCGAGTGAAAAGCCAATCGCGAGCATGGCGAGTACGGGTATGCCATAGATTCCTTGCGGGTGAATTGCGGCGAAAATAAGCGCGTTAATAACCGCTGCAAAAAGGACGCTCATCCATCTTGCTGAAAAAGATTTTACGTCTCGGAGGTGCCGATACAAAATGCCTCGAAAAACAGTTTCTTCAACGATTGGTGCAGCGACGCACGCAGTTAGGAAAATCATCAAAATCATTTTGGTGCCCCCCTCAGCGATGAGTTCTTGAATCGGATGTCCAGGGGCGATGGGGCTTCCGAATTCGTGTGATTCTTGAAAGGATGAGACAAGTGCAACCAAGATAAACATGGCTAGAAATCCGGGAAGCAGTAACGAGAGTGTTGCCAAATACGTTGGAATGGCACTCAGGATTTCTTTGACTGGGTGGGAGCAAGTCCAGCCGATATCTTGGCGGACTTGTGAGAATGGGATTCCGCGGAAAACTGGCCACACGAGACAAATCAGAGATCCAAAGAAAATCAGCAGCTGGACAAATAGCGAATTAGCAGGATCCAATTCGAACTGTGCCAGTAAAAAGGAGCTGCCGAGTGAACTACCGAAAAATAATATCATCCAGAGAGCGAAGGTCTCAATGTAAATGTTGTGATTATAAAATCGGATTTCAAAGTTGGCTTGCATTTTCTTTTTTCGAAATCTTATTCCCAGAACAATCAAAGAAATCAGGCTTGCAAGTCCAATGAATAATCCCGCGATAGCGATAACGAAAATCAAAACCAGCATGGTGAGCGCTTCGGATTCTAGTGTGTCCCGTTGTGCAGTTAATGGCGTTTCCTTGGGCAGGAGTGCGAGTTGGCCGGTCCAGCCAAGCCGTGATTCAATCAATTGACGATCTGTCAAAGGAAGAATGTCGCTTGAGTCGAGATTTCCCTGCGAGTACTCCTGGTTCAGTTTTTCGATTAGCTCGCGGAGTTTGTTTTGATCTTCGGTTAACGTTAGTACATCTTTGTTTTCAAGAACTTTTTTATCCAACTGAATTAATTGTTCATTGACGGCGTCAGCTCCTTCGAGTTCTCCCTTTAGTATGGCATAGCAAAGTCTTTGCTCGTAGCTTCCGGAGTCAAATTGTTCGGGTAAACTCTGGCTGGTGTCGGTTGGCGGTCCCTCAGCGAGTGCTAACAACTGTTCCTGGCCAACAATCAGCTTGCCTTGCATTTGCAAAGTCATCAGCTCACTCGGACTGGCGTCTCCGCCGATTTCCTGCTCTGGGAAAAGCTGTGAATAGGCGACCAGGGAGAACATCAGTAAAGTAACGGAGCCCACGAGAAGCCAGGCTGCGATCCCGGTTTTTGAAAGTGGGAACGAACTTGCCTCAACGATCGCTGCCTCAACTAATTCGTTTTCATCCCCGTCCGATAAAGCGTCTGTGGTGGGAAGGGGGACTAAATCGTTTGGGTCTTGCTCTGAATCCGGTTCGGGGGGAGTTGTTGTCACAATGCTACTTTTCAGTTTTTTAGGAAGGCAGTGATGACCGCCAGTAATTTTGGGATTGCGCTTATTTTTAAGGTTCGACTGATCCGCAAAGGCGGATTTCCGTGCGAAGAAAAAATCGGTAGACCGAGGCTGGATTGTTGAATTTACCTCTTATTAAACCGCACGGCTGAAACTTTGTCATTCGGTTTCAGGCTGATTTTGCTTGATTAATTTGACTGCATTTTTAAATACGCGGTCGAGCATGGGTTTTGTGAGTTTTCCAGTGAAGGTATTTTGCTGACTGGGGTGGTAGCTCCCCAATAAAAATCGATTGTTGTTCAGGTGAACCTTTTCGCCATGGCCAAAACGAGGTCTTCGCGGCGGACGATCGAACCAGCCAACTCGAATTAGTTCACGAATCGTTGCGTTCCACGCTAGGCCGCCAAGAGTTAACACCACCGTTGGGTTACACAGTTCCAAGGTTTCTGCGAAGTAGGGGGAGCAATTTTTAAGCTCTTCCGTCGATGGTTTATTCTGTGGCGGTGCACAACGACAAATATTAGTGATTGCGCAATTGGTTAATTTGAGCCCGTCTTTGATGTCGGTTGATTGTTGTTGGTTCGCGAATCCGGCTCGTTGCATCGCTCGGTAAAGCCAATCCCCACTTCGATCTCCAGTAAACATGCGGCCGGTGCGATTGGCACCATGTGCTCCGGGCGCAAGGCCGACAATGAGTAAGCCAACCTGAGGTTTGCCAAAGTCGGGTACGGGTTTGCCCCAATATTTTTCGTTTTCATAAGCGCGGCGCTTCTTTAGAGCGACAGTCTTACAATGGCCGATCAATCGTGGGCAGCGGGAGCAGTGGACGACGTCGGACTGAAGTTGCTTCCAGCGAGACGGTATTGACTGAGACTTACTCAAAAATCACCACCCGCTTTATTCAATACCTTCGGTTGTCACTTCTGATTGTTCTGCTTCGCTTGCGGGAGGGGCGCTCGGCGAAGAATCTTCACCACCTTGTTCCAGTTTCTCGTTCAATTCTTCCTGAGCAATGTACTCTGCCTTCATGCTCTGGAATTTGCGTTCGACTACAAACAGGATGACGATCATTAAGAGCACGCCAAACAACTTGAGCGTCCAATTATCGCTGTACTTTGCGATTTGTTTAGAGAAGATCAGCATCAACCCATTTCCAAGAATGCTGCCAACCAAGATTGCGACGACAACTCGCCAGCGTTTCATGCCGAGCAATCTGCCAAAGATCGAACCGCCGACGCTGCCGGTTGTCGAGGTAGGAAAAATCACGAATCCAACCAATCCGATAAAGGCGGTGCGGCGAATCCAGGGTTGCTTCCTAAGAATGAATTGGCTGTCCGAGATGATGCCTTGAATTCGCGGGCCAATCCAGGGAAGTCGAAAAATAATCCCTATGTGAAAAGCGACGAACATCGCAACCATCGTGTCCATGTAAGTTAACATGACAAAGAGGTTCGAAGCGGATAGGTGTTTTAGGAAAGGAATCCCCTCTGCGTTCGGTTCGCTTTGGCCAATCAGGATGATGAACCGGCCAAAGAAGAGGAATGCAGAGATCGCCGCCATGGCATAGCTGTAAGCAATATCAGAGCCTTGAATAAGAGCAATGAGGCCAAGCAATACGGCGGTTATCAAGAAAGGTCCGATTAGGGCCAACCACCAAGCCACGGGGTGAGAGTTTCGATAATCCGCCCCGACGCCTTCGACTCTGACGTCGAGCCATTGAGGTTGGTTCGAATTATCCGACTCGCCGTGTACCACTGCTGTTTCCTTCAGCCATTCTTAGTGAGCGAACTTTGCCGTCAGCATCGTTCAAAAAAACATCCCCATTTCGGACTGGAAAGATTGGGTTGGAGTAACCAATCGAACGCCGAATTTGATGGGATTTAAAAAACAAAATCTTACCTTATCGCCCCCGTTTTACATACGTGCCATTCTGACGCACCATTGAACTATGAGCCGATCTATTGGGAATATCGGTTTAATGACATCGGAAAGTGAGTTAGCTCCTCAATTTGAGCATCAAAATAGGCTGAGATGTTTTTTGAGAAATTTTTACCTTGTTGCCCAAATAAGGGATTTTTGGCTTAAATTCGGCATCCGCTCAAAAGGCTGGCGGCAATAGCCTCAAGAAATTCAGGATTGGAGAGTTTGCCGCAAGAGGTTTTATCGCCAGAGGACGGTCACTGTTTTTTCACTGCGAAAATGTGTAGGTCAGCAATCGTAGAAAAGATCTGGATTGAACTGGAACTTGGGCAACAAAAAAAGCCGAAACCATCTTGGGCCTCGGCGTGATCGGTAGTTGGTTGGCAGGTTGGGTTAGACGGCAGCGTTGTCCCAAACCTTCCACCAAGCTTTCTTGGTGTGTGGAGATTTGACTGAGAAACCCCAGGGGCGTCCGTTAGCACCAATGCTCCCCTCAAGTTTTGTATAGGTGAAAGTTGCTCTCGCGATTTTCGCATCGGTCATGTCTGCGTGGCGAAGATCAGCTTGGGTGAAGTCTGCACTACAGAAATCAGCACCGAACAGATTGGCACCAATGAGTGTTGCGTGATCGAACTTGGCACGTGCCTCCGAGAAAGAGAAGTCACCTTTATTGAAGTTGCCGTGGGATAAATCGGCACCGTTTAATTTTGCGTGGCGAAATTGCACGCCAACGGCGATGCAGCGAGTGAAAATAGCGACATCCAGGACGCTGTCTGAAAGGTCCGCTTTGGTCAGCGTTGCATCGGAGAAATCGGCTCTTCGCAAAACACAATTATCAATCTTGGCAAATGATAAATTGCAACCGGTAAAGTTCGCATCACAAAGATTGCACCCTGTAAATTTGCAACCCGACAGATCCTGGCCGGAAAAATCGGCACCCGCAAGATCGTGCCCTGAAAGCAAACGGCCACGAATGGATTCGTTCTTTGCCCGGAGTAAAATTTTTCCAGACTTTTTGTGTAGGATTTTGACCATCGAAATCTCCAAGGTAGAAACAAGCTAATCGAACCTCCACGCAAAATACATTTGCAATGAGCATTCGCCGCTAGGTTCGCTAGAGTGGAAAACCCACTCTGGCCAACTGTCTTCCGTTATCTATGAAAAACCAAAAACTGTTACGAGTTTCGAACAACTCACTCAGTTATTGGAAAATAAATCACTTGCCTTAGATCTCTGTTAGCTAATTATCGAACGACGACCTACCCAACGCAAGCAAAATGTCAAAAGAGCCGGATAAACGGGGTTATTGAGGCGTGTAATGCCCCCTTGTCCATGTTTCTCAAGATTGTTATTCCCCCTATTCGTTCCAAACCGTTTTTTTTGAACTTAGGAGGCCCGCACTCATTTTGATTCCGGCGTAACCGGAGTCGACGGGTGCGGTTAACTCAACCACTGCGATTGGTTCGTAATCGAAGTGAAAAAGGATACACAACCCGACTATTTCTTATTCCGCTGGCCGCTGGCGATCTCCTCTTCGAACGAAGCTGTTTTAATTTCAGGTATTTTCAATTTGGGTTCTTTTTTGAATCCGCGATACTCCGCGAGGTGAACCGGTTTGTAATGCGCCCAATGCTTTTTGATAGATTCAATCCTGTCCTGATCTTGCTTGGACAGTTGATACCTTACGGTGTGTTTCGATGTCGCTTTAAATGCTTCTCGGAATAGGCTGTTTTGCTGGACGGAGATTTGAATTTCTGTTGGAAACCATCCAAGCCGCTTGATTGATTTGTTGAGTTCCATCCGAGCGAACGGTGGGACTTTGGTTGGGTCGGAGACATTGAGCAAAGTGAAGTAATGAAGGAAGTCATTGTATTGCTCAAGAATTGAGACCTTTGCCGGTTGTGAACCGGAGTAGCGATACTCAATCTGGGGGCTTGAAAGTGTGATTAAGTTCGCACTTAAATCGGGATCCTCGACGAATGGATCGTCCGTTAGAAATCTTGACCGATGATCCTGTCGCGTTTCTTTGCGGACGCCTTCGTAGATAGAAATGAGTTGCAGGTCAGACAAGTCAAGTTTAGTTTGCTTGGCGTGATTCAAGAGAGTGAATGTTTTTTGGCGACTATCAAAAATTACAGTTTCCTCTGTCTCAATTTCTCCGTTGTCGGACAGTTGAAAGTCATAAATTATCCCTGAAGCAAAGAGCGTGATGTTTTCAGAGACAGGTGACCTCATTCCGTCGACGTAAACCTGAGAGTCGATTCGAAAATCTTGTCCCAGCAAATTTGAGTTCTGGCATTGAGGTGTTACGAGGCAACTGATTGCGAGCAGCAGAGTAAATTTTGCGTATTTCACGGCGCGGTTTTTCATTAACGCAATCTCCAGGGACGAGTCGTTAGCGGTGAAGTTAGAAAAACCCGAGATTCAAGTCCAGACGTTTAGCACGCTAGCACTCGATAAATCGCAAAAGCTCACGATGGCACTTTCCTGATCTGGCGATCTCAGCTCGCCGCTGCGAGCGGGGTGTGGGATGGTAGCTTCAGGAAAGTGGGAAAGCGGATTAAGTGTGGATAGCACGGCCGTCAACGGCGAGTGCGGCTTCCTGCATGATTTCCGAAAGTGTTGGATGAGCATGGCAGCACCTTGCCAGATCTTCACTGGAGGCTCCGAAATTCATTGCTACGGCCGCCTCGGCGATCAAATCACCAGCACGAGCACCGATCGCATGGACTCCGACGATGCGGTCAGATTGGGCATCAGCGAGGATTTTAATTTTTCCTTCGGCTTCGCCCATTGCTCTGGCGCGACCGTTCGCTCCGAAGGGGCATGAGCCCTTTCGATAGGAAATTCCTTCGGCCTTGAGTTGTTCCTCTGTCTTGCCGACCATAGCAATCTCAGGATGGGTATAAACAACAGCGGGAATGGTATCGTAGTTGACGTGACCGGCGCCGTTGGCAATCCGTTCGACACAGGCAACTCCCTCTTCGGACGCTTTGTGAGCCAACATCGCTCCGCCGATACAGTCTCCGATCGCGAAGACTCCGGGGGCCGATGTGGCGAGTTGCTGATTCACGGTAATAAATCCGCGCTGGTCAAGTTCAACGCCGGCTTCTTTCAGGCCGACGTCACCTGTATTGGGGACGCGTCCTGCCGAAACCAGCACTCGGTCACATTGAATCGGTGCAGCATCTTTGCATTTAACAACGCAGGTGTTCCCTTCGCGTTTAGCGCTTTCGACCCACATGCTGGTGTGGAATTCGAGCCCCTGTTTTTCAAAAGTCCGTTTTGCTGTTCTAGCAATTTCCTGATCCAGACCTGGCAGAACGTGATCCATGCCTTCGAGGATGATGACTTTTGAACCCAGTCGGCTCCAAACCGATCCAAGCTCGAGACCGATGTAACCTCCACCGATCACGACTAGGTTTTTTGGAACGTTGGGATAGCTGAGGGCTGTGGTACTGTCCCCGATGTATTCGCCGTCAAACTCGATTCCAGGAAGACGCATTGGGACACTGCCAGTTGCGACAATAATGTTTTCCGCAACGAGAGTGTCGCCAGTAGAGACGACGACCTGTCCGTTTCCTGCTAATTTTCCACGACCAACGTAGGTGGTAACTTTGTTCCGCTTGAGAAGCATGTTGATTCCGCCAGTAAGCGTATCAACGATCTTCGACTTCCGCTTCATCATGGCCGAGAGGTCGACGGTCAGTTTGGTTGCGGTGATTCCATGTTCGACCATATGGTCGCGGGCTTCGACGAGCAGGTGGCTGGACTCGAGTAGGGCTTTACTGGGAATGCAGCCAACTCGGAGGCAAGTTCCACCGAATTGCGGGTTCTCGTCAATGACAGCTGTCTTCAGTCCTAATTGTGCGGCACGAATTGCTGCGACATACCCACCGGGACCACCTCCGACAATGATAAGGTCAAATTTTTGATCAGCCATAATAGAAATGTATCGCTATGAGTTTGGGGTGAGCGGCAATAACGTGAGCAAATCCGATGCGGTTTATCCGGACTTTCAAATTCGGATATAGAATCGGCGTGATACGTTTAAACTTCAAGGAATAAACGGGCAGGCTCTTCGAGCACTTCTTTGATTGTTTTCAGGAAACCGACTGCCTCTTTTCCATCAACGATTCGGTGGTCGTAAGTCAGCGCCACGTACATCATTGGGCGAATCACGACTTCTCCGTTGAGAGCGATTGGGCGGTCTTGAATTGTATGGAGCCCGAGAATTCCACTTTGAGGCGGGTTCACGATCGGCGTGGAGAGTAGCGAGCCGTAAACGCCACCGTTACTAATCGTAAAGGTACCGCCTTTTAGATCGTCGGGAACGATTTTGTTAGCTTGAGCCAGGGCAGCATATTCGCCGATTTTCCGCTCGACTACTGCAAAACTCATGTTTTCGACGTTACGAAGAATAGGCACAACCAATCCTTTACCGCCACCAATTGCGATTCCAATATCGTGATAATTCTTGACGATCACACGATCGCCTTGAACTTCAGAATTAATCGCGGGATAACGCTTGAGCCCTTCGACGACTGCTTTCGCAAAGAAGGACATGAAGCCTAGTTTGACCCCATGCTTTTTTAAGAAAGCGTCTTTGTATTTTGAACGAAGTTCCTTCACCGGCAGCATGTCGATTTCGTTAAACGTGGTCAGTAACGCTGCTGTTTGCTGGGCTTCGACTAGTCTCTTCGAGATAGTCCGACGGATCATGCTCATTGGAACAGACTTCTCAACCCGTTCATTGGAGTCCGTTGCTGAAACGGCAACCGGCTGCGGAGCAGGCTGCGGTTTTGGCGGAGTTACTACTGGAGCAGATTGAGCAGGTTGTGAGTCGGTCGGTTTGAGACCTTTGGTGCGTACGTAATTGAGAACGTCTTCCTTCAGCAGGCGTCCGCCAGGTCCTGTGGGCGTAATGGCATCCGCGGAAATTTGATATTCGCTGAGTACGCGTTCAGCAGCCGGCATGATCCACTCAGTGGTTGCAGCAGGAGAATCCGTGACCACAGCGGTGCTTCCTCCTGCAGCGGCCGAAGCCGTGTTGGTGGCTCCTGTCGGTTTCTCGCCTTCTTCGACGACACACAGGATATCGCCAACATGAGCAAATTCACCATCGGCAACTTTGATTTGTTGCAGGACGCCCGCTCGTTCCGAGCTGAGTGCCTGAGATGCTTTTTCGGATTCAAGTTCGACGATGTCTTCGTCTTTTTCAATCCAGTCGCCCGGCTGCTTTAGCCATGCCGCGACCTGAACTTCCTGAATTGATTCACCAAATTCGGGGACTTTGATTTCAAACATGTTCGACTGATTCTGAGTTGGATTGTGTTGAGCTGAAATGATTAAACGAAAATTGACGGGACGGTTTTCCGTCTGGTTTTGAGCTGGTTGTCTAGACGTTAGCGGTTCGTTGGAAACTCATCGCCGTGTTCATGATGTCTTCTTGCTCAATCTTATGGGACTTCTTAGATCCGGTTGACGGGCTGGCTGATTCGGGGCGACAGATGACTTTTAAAGGCCATTTTTCTTCGAGTCCAAATTCGTCCCATTTCACTTTCATGAAGTACCAGCCACCCATGTTTCGAGGTTCTTCCTGGACCCAGAATACCGGCGTTCCGGAGGCGTACTGGCTAAGGCATGCCTCAATTTCTTTGTGAGGCAGGGGATAAAGCTGTTCGACTCTAATCACGGCGAAATCCGTGCGTTCAGCCAGTTCTCTCGCTTTGAGTAGTTCGACTCCAATTTTACCGGCGGTCAAAAGTACACGTTGTGGTGCACTATCGTTGCGAACTGCCTCGTCGGCGATGACCCGCTGAAACTGTCCTTCGGTAAACTGCTCAATCGGCGAAGCGACGTACGGCTCACGAAGTAGACTCTTGGGCGTAAAGACAACCAGAGGCTTACGCCATTTCCGTTTGACCTGGCGTCGGAGCAAGTGAAAGTGTTGTGCGGCAGTCGTTGGGATTGCGACCTGGAAATTATGTTCGGCTGCTGAAGTCAGAAATCTTTCAAGCCGGCCGCTACAATGTTCTGGGCCAGCCCCTTCGAAGCCGTGCGGCAAGAACATCGTCAATCCACTTAGTCGATCCCATTTGTCTTCCGCACTGCAGATGAATTGATCGACAATTACTTGAGCTGCATTGAAGAAGTCACCAAATTGGGCTTCCCAGATAATCAGGCTGTCAGGCGCATCGAGGCTATAGCCGTAGTCGAATCCGAGAACACCAGCCTCGCTGAGAGGGCTGTTGATAATATTTACCTTGGCCTGTGACTCTCCGAGATGGTTGAGAGGAGTATAGGATTCGGCTGATTGAGTGTCGTGCAGCACGGCATGGCGTTGGCTAAAGGTTCCACGGCCGCAATCTTGCCCCGAAAGGCGGACTGGATGCCCCTCGATCGCAAGGGTGCCAAGAGCTGCCAGTTCCGCGGTTGCCCAATCGATCGCCCGCTTGCCGTTGGCAGAGTCAACGCGGGTTTCGAGTACCCGCTTTAACTTGCGATGCAGATTGAATGTCTCGGGGACAGTCGCTGTATTGCGAATAACCTCCGTTAACACTTCTTCGGAGACCGTGGTGTCCGCTTCATCATCAGACCGTTCTTTTCCCCCGTAGTATCCGGACCACAAACCTTCGAGCGTCTGCGTATCTGGTGTGAATCCGGCAATTTTGGTGGATTCGAATTCGTCCTGGAGTTTGGTGCCGCGCTGCTCCGCAATTAGATCAGCCTCTTCCTGGGTAACTTCCTGCATCTTTAGAAGTCGCTTTAGGTAGCTGTCGCGGATTGTCGGGCGGCTGTCGATGGATTTGTACATCAACGGTTGCGTGAATCTTGGTTCATCACTTTCGTTGTGCCCAAGCCTTCGGTAGCAATACATGTCAATGACAACGTCTCGGTTAAAAGCGCGTCGGAATTCCATTGCCAAGTTGACCACTTGGGCAACGGCTTCAGGATCTTCGCCGTTAACGTGAAAGATTGGGATCTGCAACATCTTTGCGACATCGCTTGCATACGTTGTCGAACGACTGTCGTGGCAGTCCGTGGTGAAACCAACTTGATTGTTGACGATGACGTGTAGCGTCCCGCCGACTTTATAGCCTTCGAGTTGGCTCAAGTTGAGTGTTTCCTGAACAACGCCTTCGCCGGCGAAGGCAGCGTCTCCATGGATCAGGACCGTCATGGTTTCTGATTGGTCGACATCGCAGGTGCGATCTTGTTTGCTTCGGCAGCGTCCCATGGCAACCGGATTTACGAACTCGAGGTGGCTAGGATTAAAGCAAAGTGAGATGTGAACCTTTTTGCCTTTGCTGGTGCCCCAATCGTTACTATGGCCAAGATGGTAGAGCACGTCTCCGCCACCGCGATGTTTTTCGGGATCAGGATCGTCGAATCCCCAGAAAATGTTTTGTGCCCGTTTGCCCATGATGTTAGCCAGCACGTTGAGGCGGCCGCGGTGAGCCATTCCTAGAACAACTTGCTTGACGCCATGGTCACCGGCTTTCTCGAGTGCGAGATCGAGTAACGGAATCAGGGTTTCGGCACCTTCGAGTGAAAAGGTCTTCGCCCCTAGGAATTTTTTCCGCATGAATTCTTCAAAAATGACGGCGTCCGTCAGTTTAGTCAAAATTCTTAATTGCGTCTTTCGGTGCAGTTGCATTCGATTACGCGAGCCTTCCATTCGCGTTTGCAACCAATTTCGAACATCGTGGTCATCGATGTGCATGAACTGAACGCCAATAGAGCGGCAGTAGGTTTGCCGCATCAGATCAACGATCTCTTCCAGTGATCTGAAATTTTGACCATCAACGGTCCGCGCCGAGAAGTTCTTCGGGAAATCAGATGGCAGTAGTCCATAGGATTCCGGGTTCAGTTCGTTGTTGGTCGCGCGAGGCCGACCGAGTGGGTCGATTTTTGCCTCGAGGTGCCCCCGAACGCGAAAGCCGCGAATGAGTTGATCCACCCGGTCTTGCAGTTGAGCAACACTACGACTGTTCGTTGTGTTGTGGTCTGGCGAGGAGGCAGAAGAATTTGAGGCTACTGGAAGCGACGAAAAGTCGATCTCACTATTGTCGGGATCGAAGTTCTCAAAATAGGTTTGCCATTCAGGTGGCAACGAACTTGGATCTTGTTGGTAGTCGTCAAATAAACTGTCGATGTAAGCTCGACTGAATACGTTCATTAATCAATGCCGATCGTCGTCACAGGCCGGGATTCGTCCATGAAGGAAGTACCAAAGTAACTCTTTCGAGAATGCTGAAGTGTCGCATAACGTGATCGAGTTTGTCCGGGATTTCCGTCGGAAACCAAAATTATTGGAACTGGTTCGTTTCTAAAAAATTTGGTTTCGTTTTGACAACCCTCCGTGGGTTGCTTCTTTGACGTTAAATGTACCTCAGATTATCGAATTAGGCTTGGAGTTTCCATTGCACAAATCGAAAATTTCTTCGGAATCGACAAGTTTTTACCCGGGGAGTGTTCCCATAAACCGGAACATCTTCCATATCGTTGGGCCTTAACAACGGGATCTGGTCAACCAACTCCTCTCGCCTAAAGGTCTTAGGTCTCGCTCGGAATTTCATTTTCAAGAACCACGGATCGCCCGTCGATGCTTCCAAAAACGCACCCTGACTTTTCTTGGTTCCCAGAATCGAAACTGTCGATCTATCATTCCAATTAGTTTCGCCAAAACCTTCGTGCTGCTGAATATAATCAACCACACGAGCAAGAACTTCGCCGTCCCACTTAACAGGCTCTCCAGCTCTGCCAACACGATCCTTGGTGTGCCATTGCCTTCCGTCAGACTCCCAAGGCATCTGTGCATTGGCGCCAACATCTTCGATGTCCATGTCGCCTTTTTTCCACCGATCGTCGGTCGAGGGGTCGTAGACCTTTCGTTTCTTATAAGGATCGGAAGACAGCACTGGCTCAAGGGCTTCTCCAGTCCAGCTCCTCGGCATCGAGGCTTTACTCTTTCCCGATTTTCCAGCCTTTTCCCGGGCCCGCTGTGCGTACTCAACAATCATCTCAGGAGTTCCCTGAATGACAATATTGCCTCCGCCAGCTCCAGCCTCGGGTCCTAAATCGACGACCCAATCCGCAGCTTTGATCATATCTAAATTGTGTTCGATCAGAACCACTGTGTTACCAATGTCGATCAATCGCTGCACAACATCGAGCAGCTTCTGCAAGTCTTCAAAATGCAGCCCGGTGGTTGGCTCGTCCAAAAGATACATCGTGCGACCGGTATCGGGCCGGGCCAATTCGGCCGACAACTTAACGCGCTGAGCTTCACCCCCGGAGAGCGTCGGCGCGCTTTGCCCCAACGTAAGATAATCAAGTCCCACATCACACAGCGTCTGCAGAATTCGGCGAATTTTGGGAATATTATGGAAGAGTTTTGCCGCTTCCGCGCAACTCATTTTCAGTACATCATCAATGTTTTTACCATTGTATTTAACGGCGAGCGTTTCTTCGTTGTAGCGACGCCCCTGACAGGTTTCACAGGGCACCCAGACATCTGGAAGGAAATGCATTTCGATGCAAATATGTCCGTTCCCAGTACATTCCTCACAGCGCCCTCCGGGCACATTGAAGCTAAACCTTCGAGCGGTGTAGCCGCGGATTTTTGAATCTGGAAGATGCGCGAACAAATCGCGAATCGAATCAAACGCTCCCGTATAAGTCGCTGGATTCGAAGAAGGAGAATTACCAAGCGGCGTTTGGTCAACGCGAATCACTTTATTGACATTCTCAATTCCACGAATTCCCTTATGGGCACCCGGCGTCTGAGTGGATCGATGGAGCCGACGAGACAGAGCTTTAAACAAAATATCGTTGACCAGTGAACTTTTTCCACAACCACTCGGCCCCGTGACAACGGTCAGCGTTTCCAGTGGGAACTTTACCTCGATGTCTTTTAGGTTGTTGTGTCGAGCACCAACAACATCGAGCGTCCTCGCTAATGTCTCTGTTTTCTTAGCAACTTTCTTCTTGGTAACTGCCTTTTTCTTAACCTTCTTTTTCACCGTTTTCGCTTTAATTTGTTCCTCAAGATCGAGCGAAAGGGCAGGGCGGCGATTACTCGGAATTGGGATAGCCTTTTTACCGCTTAGGTAAGGCCCCGTTACCGAGCCACGCTTTTTGGCCAACTCCGCTGGTGTTCCCGAAGCAACAATTTGGCCACCGCCACTTCCCGCTTTGGGGCCAAAGTCACAGATCGCATCGCTGTTCTCGATTACCTCCTTGTCATGCTCAACCACAATCATCGTGTTGCCTAAGTCACGAAGCCGGTGCAGTGCCTTCAGTAGCCGCTTATTATCACGAGGGTGCAGGCCGATAGTCGGCTCATCCAAAACATAAAGAACCCCGCACAAACCACTCCCTAACTGACTCGCCAACCGAATTCGTTGAGCCTCTCCATTGGAAAGCGATGCCGCAGTTCGATTGAGTGTCAAATACTCCAAACCAACGTCATTCAGGAAATCGACCCGTGCAGCGATCTCCCGGATCAACTCCCCGGCAATTTTCTTCTCGCGAGGATCCAGTTTCCATTTCTTAATCGTTTTCGCAAGCAACCCCATCGGCATCCGGCAAATACCGTCGATCGTAACATCCCGAAAACGGACTGCCGCAGCGTCATCTCGCAAGCGACTTCCACCACATCCGCCACACTCCACTTCCCCAATCAAAGACTGCATCCGCTGCCGCAAATTAGCCGATAATCGCGAGGCCTCTTCCATCGTCGGATAGACCCCTTTGTACTGGAACGAAAACAACATCTCGTCATCACCATTGACCACCTCAAACCATCGATCATCCGTGCCGTAAAAGACCATTCTTCGATGGCGTGCTTCTAACTGATCAAAAGGGACATCGATTGGAATTCCAGTCCCGGTTGTCCAAGATTCCAGCATTTTCTGTGAGACGGCAGAATTTATATTTGGCCACAGCGATATCGCACCTTGGCGGAGGGACAATTCGGCGTCATTCATAATCGCCGCCGGATCCGCTCCCGTTTGCGTACCGATTCCCTCACAATCCCGACACCAACCAAGTTGGCTATTGAATGAAAAATTATGCGGAGTTAACGCGTCGAAACTGCGACCACAACAACCACATGATAAATGCTGGCTATGCTTGACAGTCGTCCAATGTTGCTCGGCAACCTTATCAACCGGTTCGGCGATCGTTAAAACGCCCTTCCCAATTGCCAATGCCGATTCAACACTCTCGGCAATCCGCCCGCGAGACGCTTTCTTAATCGAAATACGATCCACGACGATCTCAACATTGTGCCGCGAACGGCGATTAAGCAACGGAACTTCATCAATTCCGTAAGTGACTTGATCAACCCGCACTCGCACGAAACCATTGGATCGAATCTCCTCCCACAACTGCTCGTAAGTCTGATTAGCATCCAGTGAAATTGGCGCCATCAGCAACAACCGTGTTCCCTCTTTGTATCGTAGAAGTTTGTCAACAATGTCATCGCTGGTCTGTGTACCAATGGGCACATCGCACCCGGGACAATACGGCGTTCCCAAACGGGCCTGCAAAATCCGGAGATAGTCGTAAACCTCGGTTACCGTTCCCACGGTACTTCGCGGTGTAGAGCCAAGGTTTTTTTGCTCAATGGCAATCGCCGGAGAAAGCCCTTCGATCTGCTCAACACGAGGCTTTTCTAACTGATTTACAAATTGCCTTGCATAAGAACTTAAACTCTCGACATACCGTCGCTGCCCTTCGGCGTAAATCGTATCCATGGCAAGCGAACTTTTGCCGCTTCCACTGGGTCCACAGAACACGGTCATCTTGTCGCGGGCGATATCAACATCCACCGTTCGCAGACTATGCTGCTGGGCGCCACGAACCTTAATTTCCGATGCCTGAACAGGTGTCTTTGCCTTCGAGGTCGCAGGCTTCGCAATCACTGGCCGCGGAGCAAGTGCCTTTTTCAACGCTTTACCCGTGTAGGATTCGGGGCACGCCGCGACGTCTTCGGGAGTTCCTGCACAAACGACACGCCCACCGCCAGAACCACCCTCCGGCCCAATATCAATAATCCAGTCCGCAGTCTTGATAACATCAAGATTGTGTTCCACCACCAACACGGTGTTGCCTGCATCAACAAAGTTCTGCAACACTTTCAACAGCAACGAAATGTCAGCAAAATGCAATCCCGTCGTCGGCTCATCCAGGAGATAAAGCGTTTTACCGGTACTACGTTTCACGAGCTCTCGGGCGAGCTTGATTCTCTGAGCCTCTCCGCCCGATAGCGTTGGTGACGGTTGGCCAATCTTTAGATAGTCGAGCCCAACGGCGTGTAACGTTTCTAGTTTCGTAAGCACTTTGGGAATGTTCTTAAAGAATCCCATCGCTTCTTGAATGTCCATATTCAAAACGTCTGCGATTGATTTCTCGCGAAACTTGACCTGCAAAGTTTCGCGGTTGAATCGTTGTCCCATGCAAACAGGACAGGTGACCCAGACGTCGGCCAAGAAATCCATTTCGAGCTTGTTTGACCCATTTCCTTCACAAGCTTCACAGCGTCCGCCTTTTACGTTAAAGCTAAACCTTCCCGGAGCATAACCTCGCGTTTTGGCTTCGGGTAATTGCGTATAGAGCTTGCGAATCTCATCAAACAATTTTATGTAAGTTCCCGGGTTCGAACGCGGCGTTCGCCCAATGGGAGACTGATCGATCGCGATCATCTTATCCATCAGCTCGACGCCCTCGAGTTCGTCAAACTCACCCGCTTCACTGATCCCTCCATTGAGAATCTCTCTCAACTCTTCCTTAACAATGTCGTTGACGAGTGAACTCTTGCCACTACCACTCACGCCAGTGACACAGACAAATTTCCCTAATGGAATTTCCACATCAACATTTTTTAAATTGTTGTGACGTGCGCCTTTGACCCGAAAGACCCGCTCGGAATCAAACGCTCGGCGAACTTTCGGAATTTCGATTTCAAGATCACCTGACAAATAGCGTGCGGTCAGGCTTTCCTTATTCTTAATAATCTCTGAAGGGTGGCCTTCGACCACAACCTCACCACCACGCACGCCGGGACCGGGGCCAAAATCGATCAGATAGTCGGCAGCCCGCATTGTGTCTTCATCATGCTCAACGACAACAACCGTGTTCCCCAGATCTCTCAAATGCTGCAAGGTGCTTACCAACCGGTCGTTATCCCGCGGATGAAGCCCGATCGATGGTTCATCGAGGATATAAAGCACTCCCACGAGTCCGGCACCAATCTGCCCAGCCAATCGAATCCGCTGACTCTCTCCGCCGGAAAGGGTGGGTGCCGTCCGGTTCAGCATGAGATACTCCAAACCGACGTTAAGCAAAAACCCAAGACGATTCCGGATCTCTTTGAGCGGTTCGGTTGCAACAAACTGCCGCGTTCCGTTTAACACCAGACCGGAGAAAAAATCATGAGCATCTGCGATCGATAAATCGCAAACCTGCGGCAAGGACAAACTTGGTTGATCTGAAAACTGAGAATTCTGAGTCTCTAACCGAAAGTGGCGAGCCTGCTGGTTGAGCCGGTCACCTTCGCATTCGATGCAGTGAACCTCGGCCATATATTCTTCAAGTTTTCGAATTTTTGCAGCACCGTTGGTATTCCGATATTTTTCGTCGAGTTCAGCAACAATGCCTGCAAACTTGCCACCGTATTTCATCGGCGAACTTCCACCTCGCCAGGTGTAAGTGATGTTTAACTCTCCGGTTCCGTAAAGCCAAATATCCTGTTGCTCTTCGGTCAAATCTTCCCACGCGGTTTCCAGCAGATGCCCTGTCTCAAGCCCCTGCTCTCGTTCGACCGTATCGGCTACGCCCTGATAAATGTGGCATTTCCAACGCCCCAATTCTTTCCACTTCCCAAGCAGATCAAAACACCCTTGCTGAAACGACTTCTGGGAATTGGATACCAACAGATCACGTTCAAACGTAAATACCTCACCAAGGCCGTCACAACTTGGGCACATTCCCTGGGGGCTATTAAAACTAAACATTTGCGGAGTTGGAGGAGCAAAACTAACCCCGCATGCGGCACATGCGTAATCGGCTGAATAAACCCGATCTCCCTCCACCAACTGCGTTCGCTTGGCTCGCGACTTTCGTGCGTTCCCACCACCTAATTCCTGACCGTCTGGAATCTCTGGGTTCACTGGAGCCTCGCCGACCTCCTGCTCCTGAGCAATGATCAGCGTGCCCTTACCAATTTTCAGTGCAGACTCAACCGACTCCGAGAGACGCGATCGAATCCCCGCCTTCGCGGTCAACCGGTCGATCACCACTTCGATATGGTGTCGCTTTGATCGATCAAGATTAATCTCCGATCCCAAAGATACGATCTCGCCGTCAACGCGAGCGCGAACAAATCCCTTTTTAATTAGATCAATAAAAAGATCACGGTGCTCACCTTTTTGCCCACGCACCACCGGCGCCAGAACTAAATACTCCGTCCCCGACTTGAACTGAAGAATACTTCCGATGATTTGATCACGCGTTTGAGCCGAAATTGGCTGGTTGCATTTTGGGCAAAACCCCTCCCCCACACGCGCATATAAAATTCTTAGGAAGTCATAAATTTCGGTGATCGTTCCTACCGTACTTCGCGGGTTATTCCCAGAAGACTTCTGCGAAATTGAGATCGACGGACTTAAACCGGAAATAAGATCGACATCCGGTTTGGGCATTTGCCCCAGGAATTGCCGAGCAAAACTGGAAAGACTTTCGACGTATCTTCGCTGCCCTTCCGCGAACACCGTGTCGAATGCAAACGAACTTTTTCCGCTTCCACTAACACCGGTTAAGCAAATCAATTGATTACGAGGAAGAACAAGACTGACGTCGCGAAGATTATGTTCACGAGCGCCTTTGACAACAATATCCGAAGCGGGCATATGAGGACGATCTGAATCCGAGGAGCATTAAATTTGAGCAGCCAATTCTATCTTCTTCTCACTAAATCCCCAACCGTCAACTGGAGGATTCAGCCACTAAGATTTGAGTACTTTGACATTGACAAATGCTCACCGATATGCTTTCAAAACCTTTAATCCAGCCTCTCCCGAAACACCGCTGAACCGCGTTCCTGTCCACGCCGCGACTCGCTCCAACCGAACAAAACTGGTAGCCCGCTTGCACGCAAGCTTCCTCCACCCCACCCAATCTCTGTAACCGCAATGATCACTACAACAATCGCAATACAACTCAGGGGTTAGCACAATAATTCAGATACAGGGGAATAATCCAGCAATCGCTTCCATGCGAACACTTGAAAACTTCAATAATTAAGTTTTCAACACAACCCGCGGCAATGCTGACGTAATCTGCCAATACCATTCCCCACCTCCCACACTTACCCATTCCACAGAATCCAATGAAAAACAAGCCCGGATGGTTGATTGTCATCCTCATTTCATCGGTACAACTCGCCCTACTGCTGTTTGCAGTAATGATGCTCTCCTCTTGGTTCCATACACAAACAGAAGAGACGATTGGTCAAAGAACCTGCAACGACAACCGCACCCTCGCACAGCAAGTCACCCGATCCCTCAACCTCCCTGGCCCTCCAAAAAAGTTTGACCCTGACTCCGAGCTTGAAAGACTGAGTAAAAAGATAGAGACCATCACTGTCCCCAACGGTGGCTTTATTGTCGTGATTAATCCACAATCCGCACAAATTCTGTGCAGTGCCCCAGAATCTGCGATCCCTGCCGACTTCGACCCTGCGAACATAAAACTAAAAATGCTCTCCAAGTCTCTGGAGGCGAAAGTCGATCTTCTACGCTCCGTTGCGCCCAACAATCGTCACCGGCATTTTGATGGTCGAGCCGAAATAGCTGGACGCGAGCATTTTGTGAGTGTCGAATTCCTACCTAAGCTCCACGCCATCTTGATGCTTGGCCAACCCGCCAAGCATTCAATGACCGGCCTGACCGACTTAATTGCAAACACACAACAACTTGTCTTCACCGCAATTCTACTACTGGGCTTGGTCTCAATCAGCTTAATCATGTCTATCCTAAATCGTTCCTACCAGAAAAGCGAAACGATCACCGAGGGCCTTGAAAGCAAAGTGACTCAACGTGAATCAGAATTACTCCGAACAAAGAATGCAGTCATTTTCGGTTTAGCAAAATTAGCAGAGTCACGAGACAACGACACAGGTGAACACCTCGAACGAATTCGATCCTACGTCACGATCATCGCAAAAGATGTAGCTTCAAAACGAGAGGGACTTGATGACGAATGGGTTCGCAATCTTGGACTCGCGTCGTCTCTCCACGACATCGGAAAAGTCGGTGTTCCAGATTCCATCCTGCTCAAACCGGGTCCACTTAGCATGGAAGAGCGAGCAGTCATCGAATTGCATACGGTTATTGGCGGAGAGTGCCTCGAAGCCATTCAAATGCGGCTTGGAAACAACTCGTTCATGCACACGGCTAAACAGGTCGCCTTTTTCCACCACGAACGCTGGGACGGCAGCGGCTATCCTCACGGCCTCAAAGAAGAAGAAACACCCCTCACCGCTCGCATCGTCGCCGTCGCCGATGTCTACGACGCACTCACTTCAAAACGCCCTTACAAGACTTCGTTTGGCCACCTTGAAAGCCGAGCGATCATCATCTCCGGTTCAGGCTCTCAATTCGATCCTGAAATCGTCGACGCATTCCTGCGTCACGAGGATGAATTTAAGAAAATCTCTCAGTGTGAGTCCGAAGCCGGAGCCCGGATTAATCGGAAGCAATTTGCCAACCCCGAAGAGTTAATGAAAACACTCACGGAACGAAACACGGAAAGCCCTACGAGCGTTTAGCGGACTTCCCGACTCTGACTGAATTGCAATGGCGATGTCTGCTGTGCAACCCAACGTCGCCTTGAAAGCTGGGCCCAATCTGAACTGCCTCAGTTAAAATGAGCCCGTTCCCCACTACTTGCTTTCCCATCTAAGTCAGCGAAAATTAGAGCGACGAGCCCCATCCTCCAAGTTCCAGCGAATGCTCAGCTCATGCATGAAATACTGGTAGAAAAGCCATATCGATTTACCCCGCCTATTACCTGGCACTGGCCTCAACGACTGTTAACTCGGCTTGGTCGGTTTCAACAATTAATCCGCAAAGAACACGGCATTATTGATCACGAATGCCGCCACGTCGACCGACTCCGCGCCTCAGTGGACGCCGGGCATGGGATCATGCTAACCCCCAATCACCCGCGCACGACCGATCCAATTGCGATGTACTTCCTCTGCCGTGAAGCCCCCATTTCAATGTACACGATGGCGAGCTGGCACCTGTTCAACCAATCGGCTTTTAAGACATTCATGGTCCGGCTAATGGGAGCCTTTAGTGTCAATCGCGAAGGCCTCGACCGGGCTGCCGTAGACTACGCAGTCAAAGTTTTAGTGGAAGCCGAAAGACCACTGCTGATATTCCCTGCCGGAGCTACCAGCCGGACAAACGACCGGCTGATGGCTTTGATGGAAGGGCCGGGCTTCATCGCCAGAACTGCGGCGAAGAAAAGAGCTAAGAATGGTCAAAAAGTTGTTGTACATCCCATCGCCATCAAATACCTCTACCAAGGAGATATCGAGAAAACTGGCAATCAGGTTCTTACTGATTTAGAACGCAAGCTCACATGGAATCCCGATCCGACCGTCCCCTTAATGGAACGAATTATAAAACTCGGCAATGCAGTGCTAACGCTCAAGGAACTTGAATTTAACGTTCAATCCATGCCGGGAAAAACGCTCAGAGAACGACAAAACAACATGGTCGATCACTTGATGTTTCCGCTGGAAAAAGAATGGCTTGGAGCAACCGAGCCAATCAGTGGCGGCATTCAGTCGAGGGTCAAGAACTTAAGAATGAAAATATTCCCTGAGATGAGCCGGGATGAAATTGACCAAACAGAAAAAGATCGGCGCTGGCAGCAGCTAAGCCAAACTTATCTGGCTCAGCAAATTGATTGTTACCCCGAGAACTATATTGTTGACCTGCCATCGATCGATCGACTCATCGATACTCTTGAAAAATTCGAAGAAGACCTGATTGGCCAATGCCGCATTCACGGCAAAACAAAAGTCATCCTGGACGTCGGAGAGGCAATCGAAGTTTCTCCCAAACGTGACCGCAACGCGAAATCTGACCCGCTGATGGCAGCGATCCGCGAACAACTCAATGGCAGCCTAGCGGAACTGCAACATGAGTCGCGGATGTACGAAGGAAAGATTTACGGCCAAGATTGACAGAGCCAATTCGAAAATATCAAACCTTGTTATTCATACTTCCATTTGAGTATCCAAGGATCCTCCAGCTGCCGCTGCTTCGCTTTCAGCTTTCCCTGATAGGTCTTTAGCAACTCAGCAAACTCCGGTTTTCCAGCAAGGTTATAAGCCTCATCTGGATCGTTTTTCATATCAAACAATTCAAATTCTGGCCGGTGAATATATTGCCCGACGGTCTTCAATCCGTACGGAGCGTCCTCACCTTTTAGAAACTGTGCCTGCCAACTTGATGCCGCCCAAAGATCTGAGGCGAAAGGGAAATCTAACTTATAGGCAATATTCCATATCAACTTGTAACGATCGTCTTGGATGACTCGCATTGGATAGTACATCTGAATCTCATGAAAAGTATGCGATGCAAAAATTGAATCCCAATGATCAACTTCGGGACCGCTAAGACAATTCAGCCACGACTTCCCTTGATAGCTTCGGAATTTATTGCCGCCGCTCCGATTGTCCTTGGCAAATAGATCTTTTTCCTTCCAGTATTTATCCGGATCTACCCAATCTTTAGGGCCGTTCAAATCAGGATCGAGACCTCCGGCAAAATCAAGCAGTGATGGCGCAATGTCGATGTGACTGACCATCGCTTCGGATACAAATCCGCGTTGCTTTTCATACGGGTTTCGGACCACAAACGGAACTCGCAAACCTGGCTGGTAGACGGTTGTTTTAGCACCGGCGAATGCCATGCCGTGGTCAGCGGTAAACACAATCAGCGTCTTATCATAGACACCGGCCTCTTTTAGTATTTCAACGAGCCTCCCCAAGCCTTGATCAATTCGGGCACAGGATTGGTAGTACTGAGCAATTTCAGAACGCGTTTCGGCCGTATCACTCAAGAATGGAGGTACTGTAACCTTGGCAGGATCGTAAAAAACTTCCTCGACACCGGGATAAGACCCTCGTTCTGGTTTATTCCCAAACAGATCAGGCTTGAGCTTTAACTTAGACGTCTTATCGATCCCGCCACCGCGGTGTGGATCCGAGGTTCCGAAATACAAGAAAAATGGACGATCATCAGAGCGATCTGAGATAAAGTCTCGACACTTTTCTGCCATCTCAACGGCACTTCTCGCATTGCCACGCAAATAGGTTTCGAATCGATAGACAGCTTCGGGGCCAACATGATATTTTCCAATGTGGCCCGTTCGATAACCCGCCTTAGCCAACACTCGTGGCAAGGCAAGCGACACAACGTTGTGGTAGGAATCAAACTTATGGAAATGATGCTGGTGACCGTACTGCCCATTTTTGTGATTATGCAAACCCGACATCACGACCGATCGACTTGCACTGCAACTTGCGGTCGTCGCAAAGGCGCGATTGAACACAACACCGTCCTTGGCCAGTCGATCGATGCAAGGGGTTGCCGCCAAAGAATCACCGTAACAACCAAGCGTCGGCCCCTCATCGTCAGTAATAAAAAATACAATATTTCGTTCGGCCGGATCGGAAGCAACCGCTGGCGAACAAACTAAACCAAGGAACAGAAACGCAATTCCCCAACCGAGACAACTCACAAGACAATTATTTAAATTCATTCCCGATCCCAAAACAAAAATAGAAGGCGCTGCAACGCTAGAAACTTTTTCGAAACGAAGTATAAACGAGTTAGCAAACAGATCCAACTTAATTAATTTCGAAAGACTTTCCTTCAAACCGTAGTAGAGAAGTCTGGAACGCCGCGGTCTAACCATCTCGGCAAACATTTATTTAGAGGAGTACTTTTAGATGACGAATGTAGACTGGAGTTACCATCGACGCGGCTGAAAGACCTGTGTAAAAACGCAAGAGTTTCTTGCGAACGCCGGCATTACCCCCAAGACCGAAATCAATGCCAAGAAAGAAACCTATCAAAAACAACAGGCACTCGAGTTAGTCGAGGCAGCAAACCATCTGTTTGTTGCACGGGGAAAAAAAGTGGTTGAGCTCAATCTCAAAAAAGACACCCACACAGAAACGGAAATCTTAAAGTTGATCCTTGGTCCAACCGGCAACCTTCGAGCTCCAACTTTAAAATGCGGCAAGACACTAATTGTTGGATTTAACGAAGAAATGTACACCGATATATTTTCATAGGCTCGGCACCGACGACTGCAACCGTGCATAAAACCGGCTTTTTATTGGCCAGCGCAACTCACACAACTTCCATGTGCTTTAGTGAAGTGAACCCCATCTTGATCAGAGATCCAAGTAAAAGAAGAGCTAAGACCACAGTGACGCTGCCCCCCACCAAAGCTATGTAAAAAAGCCCCCAAATTGTGTCGTCATTGAAAATGCCAACAGCAAGCAAGAAGGTAAATATCGAAAACGTATTTGCAAACGTCAGGATCCAACACACCATCGCAAACTTTGTTGAATTGACCACTGCCTTCGATTTGATATTTTTCCCCATGCGTCTAAAAAACATTAACTGGAAGATGGGATAACCTAATCCCACCAACACAGGTAGAGAAGAGATGGCAAAAGACATGGCTCCTCCAATCGCGTTGTCAGCAACATCCACTTCTCCCGGCGACGGTGCGCCATTCATCAATTCAGCTGTTGACGATAGTATGAACGCAGCAAAATACGCCCCAATGGACAATCCTGCGAATAATCTTTCGTCTTTGCTGGGCGTGAAAATGAGTAAGAACGAGCCAATAAGCCCTGCAATGAAACACAAACTAATGGGGATTGAAAGCAATCCGAGTACAACCGTCGCAACCGAAACCAATCCCTCAAAACCCGACGACATCGCGAACATGATACCGAGAGTGCCTAAAAGAGCAATCGGGATCCCGATCAACTGTGCAATCCAACCAATTAACAATAATTTAATGGCGGTCCGCACAGTACTGTAAGGACGAAGGTCGACAGCTGGAGCCTGACTTTTCCTCTTGAAGCCTCCCTTTAATTTCTTTTCGGTACCGGAGGCGTAAGGATTACCCAAAATCGACTCCATCCCATCCGACTTCACCTCTTCTTCAACTTCCTGTTTAGCAACTTCTAAATCTGCAAACCCTGGATCCTCAATCGAGAAATTTCCAAGCGGATTGCTTCTCGTGGGTGGGGGGGGAGCCGAAAAAATATCGGCCTGCTTTTTGATGGCCCCCTGAATCCCCATCTTTGAAATATCTTGCTGGCTTGGCTGCAAAACCTTGCTGACCGCCGTTTGAGGTTGCGATTTCTTGGTCGACAATTGCTGCGAAGGAGCAGGATTCCCGGTTGTCTGTGGCGGTGCCGAAGTGCGAAAACTGGCACCACACTTTTGGCATTTCACGGGCTTTCCCAAAGCACTGTCGGGGAGACGATACTTCGTTTTACATTTTGGGCAAGCGATGGAGACTGGCATGAAGATTCAGGGGTTTAAATAAATAGTTCGGGGACGAGCTTAAACAACTCCAGTTGGGTAAAACGACGAATAGTCGGTTTTCAAGCTTCTAATTATAGTTCGCCAGACGAGACCAATGGGAGTGCCTACAGGGCAAACCCCATCTTATGGTTGCGAACCAGACGTTTTAACCGATTCTACCGACAAATGCTCCTCTCAGCAGAATAATATTTCGGTCTCAAATTATGGAAGCGCAGCAACTTCGCGTCCACTTCGGGTTCCCATTGCCGCCCAAATCGCTCGCGTAATACCGTTGGCGACAAACCCGACTGACCCATCCATGCGGGCCACATTGACTCCCTGTTCGTGGTAAGAACGAGACGTGACTGCAGCATAAGTTGGCTTTACAAGATGCCGCCCTTCCTGTTGAGAATTAAAATCAATGTCATACTGCTCACCCTCAAACTCATAAGAAACGACGGTATTGGGAGAGAACACCGTGGTAAATCCAGTGTGATGCACTCGCCCATCACTCCAGACGGTGTGACCAGTATTACGGTCTTTTCCAGCGCCCAACTTGCGTTCAACTGAATTCATCCCTCCAAATGCCTGAGCGTTAACCGGAAAAGTACCATCAAACGAGTCATGGTTGCGGAGGTAACTCGTAAAAGATTTTACGTCTGATATCGCCCAAGTATTGCTCAGTCCATCGGTAAAGTCCGAATGTCGCGTCGGCTTGGAAACACAAAACGATCCATCTCCAGACTCTCGAGACACTGGGTCGTAAATTAGCCAACTTCCGAAATTAAACCCGTAACTGGTGGAGTGAACATAATCTTTCCCATCCCTCGTTCGCGTTCCCGCCTGAAAATCGCTCGGGCATGAATAGACTGGCGCTCCGAAGGCAGGGATACCGGAATCGACTTGCTCATGCCAGTCGACGGAGAAATTGATACCCTGTTGAGCATTCGCCTGTTCAATCATCGGTAGCAATTTCGCATGAATTGACCACGAACCGCGTGTCAGACCACCCTCTGGTATGTCAAAGCTCGTGGGGTACTCAAGAAGTGCGGTTTCATGATTGGCTACCGCCAATGAGATTTGACGCAAATTGTTGGCACAACTAGCCCGCCGTGCCGCACTTCGAACCGATTGAATTGCAGGCAACAGCATCCCGATCAAAATTCCGATGATCGCGATTACAACGAGCAACTCAACGAGCGTAAACCCGCGGTTAGGCGAACCACTAGAGGCCAACGGTTTATTCCGAAGTGTCGCATTCAAAATTCCAATTTTGCGTTTTGCCATACCGTTCTTGTTTTCACTGCACCGCTAAACTCAAGCCCCGACTCACCCTATGCCCTCGCAGGCGATCCGTTTACTGAGCCTGAGGCCACGACCGAGGACACGATTTCCTTGGTTATGACCGGCGAGGCCTACAGAGTACACTCCGCCAACCCAATTCGGCAACGCGGCGGTCACTCTTTTAACCTACCGCTCAGCAGCAATAATTGTGTCTAAGCTTGGGAAAAACCAGTAAAAAAACTCATTCCGTATAAAACCTCTCCGTTAGATAAGCCCGTTGGCCATACTCGCTGACGAAGATCTTTTCCCACGCCAACATTTCAACTCAAAAGTCTAAAAAACGCTCCATCTTCTCATGTCAATGAATCCCAAATTGTCAGACGACCGATTTCCCAAAAAGAATCAGAGAAGCCCTGTCTCCCCTAAGCCGTAAAAA
>Ga0214477_100506_pt1 | contig 26931 bp, 21 predicted proteins | sample M1_20Mar14CPVII9_FD_165058 | JGI IMG/M metagenome (GOLD analysis project Ga0214477, IMG submission 165058) | Marine eukaryotic communities from Monterey Bay, California, United States - M1_20Mar14CPVII9sort6BwellC16 | ecosystem: Environmental > Aquatic > Marine > Unclassified | place: USA...
AGAATACTAACCAAGTCAACATTTCAACCCAAGCCGATATCATCACCAACAACTCCTCAATCATTAGGCTCCGTTTGAAATATATTAAGTCTATGACACAAGTGACATTGTCGACAGAATAGTCAGATAACGGAGGCCAACAAATGAGAGTTTACAAGCTAATCATCACCAACAACCTCAATCATTAGGCTCCGTTTGAAATATATTAAGTCGATGACACAAGTGACATTGTCGACAGAATAGTCAGATAACGGAGGCCAACAATTGAGAGTTTACAAGCCGCTCTCATCATCCCAACAACTTCTCAATCATTAGGCTCTGTCGAAATATATTAAGTCGATGACACAAGTTATTACACAAGTGCATTGTCGACAGAATAGTCAGATAACAGAGGCCAATATTGAGAGTTATTCGTTATCCAAGCTGAAAATGTAAGTTTTTTATTTTCATTTTTCTATAATTTTTTTTCTTTCATAATGTAATTATTGCTTAACTTGAACAACTTGTGTGTTAACCTGTTCGACTATGGGTAAGTGTAGTTATATCGATGACGTACCAACCAATCAAGTTACAAAACAGAAAACTCGAATACGCATTTCACGGAAACTCCGTCGTCAGCTTAAAAAGAAACAAAGGGTAATTCATACACCAGCACCAAGGCGTGGGCTAGGTGTTCAGCGACTGAGGAGAAATAAATCTAAAGCTTTAAGAAGATCGAAAGATAGATTAAGAAGGAAGGCATACAACAATGGTACAACTAAAGCAAGAACATACCACTCTTTAGAAGGTAAGATTGAATGATGGATGGTTATTTCTTTATGTATATTACTGTGTAACATATACTGACACTAACTCTACTTTATTCACCTCCTCTACTTCATCAGTCGAGCTTTCTTCTCGTGTCGAGTCTTCTGTATCAGTCGAGTCTTCTGTGTCAGTCGAGTTTTCTATTGTCGAGGCAACTCAGGTCGGACCTTCTATTGTCGAGGCAACTCAGGAGGTTACTGCTGTTGATACGACTTCTCTCGTTGCTGAAGAAGATGGAGATGCCTTTCTCATTAATACTTTGAAAGCTGAAGTCGAGAGTTTATTTGGGGTGGAGAAGGAGCAACGTCAGAAACAGCTTGATGAATTGATTGCTCAGATTCATGAACAGAAAGAACTTCAGCAGAAGAAGGCGGCAACATTGCAATGGGTATATCAGTCGGGGATGGATGCAATTGATGTGGATGGCCGTGGGTCTTGTCTCTTCTTAGCGGTAGCTCCATACATCGATTTTCCCTCGAATGTATCTGACCAAGGGGACTACCTGCGTCAACTAGCATGTGATTACATGGAAGAGAACCCGCATCTCTTCAAACATTCCATCTTGGACGTTGCTTTTGATGTCTTTGTTCGTAAGTCGAGAGTATCTAAAACGTTTGCCGATAATCAACTTATCGTTGCCCTGTCGGCTGTTCTTGGACGAAGGATTCATATATATGAACATGCTGGGCAATCTCCTTATGAAATAATGTCTGAGGGTATTGATCCAAGTGGCCCACCAATCCCAATATGTCGTGTGGATGAACGACATTATATGTCTCTCTTACCGAGGGGAATGACACAAGTTCCAGTATCTTTAGTCACTCCTGTACCTTTAGTTGTTGTTGAAGAAACTCCTCTTCCTTCGACACCAATTGCTCCTCCATTAGCAATTGATGCGCCAACGTCCTCATCTGATACTCGAGTTATCAAGCCCTCATCTACCGACAAATTGTTCGTGAAAGATTTACAAGGCATAACACTCGAGTTCAAATATGATGGCTTGTCGAGTATTGATAATATCAAGAGCCTTGTTTCATCAGAATTGAAAATCTCCTTCAGCTCTGTTGTCTTTGAACCGTACGGTAAGAATCAATGGCTCGGTACGACTGATATTAACAACAAGAATGTCCATACACTTGAATGTTGTGGCATTTGCCCAGGTTCAACTCTACGTTTGCAATTATTTAGGATGCGAGGTGGCAATGATGATGATGACGACTATAATGCGTCGTCTGATGATGAGAATGACGACGTGCCAAATGACGTTAATGGTAAGTAGTATAATTCTTAAATCCATTAGTCAACATTCAAATGTTTTACTCACCCTAACTATATTCTTCATATTCATCATAGATGCCAAGTTTGATATTGGTGATACTGTTTGGGCACTTGGATATGCTGATAGTGACGGCAATCGCCGCCCTCTTGATGGTAAAGTCGATGGTTACGAGCGAAGTGAAGACGTCTACTCTGTCAAGTTTAGTTCGTCGGCAGATGATGTTCCAGCTGGTCCATTTTGTGAGGATGATCTGTTTTTGACTAGAGAGGAAGCAAAGTCAAGTTCCAATATCAGCTTATATAAGAATGGGATTTGTATGATTTGTGGCTGTAGTAATGGTAATATGCCGAAGGGATGCTTGTGTAAAATATGTATCGAGGACACATATCAATTCACATACGATTCTGAACAAGATAGGACGGTTTACATTGATCTCAATGATGAAGAAGGGAGTTTTCTAGGAGACATTATACCCGATGCATTCTTCGTTCCTCCAAATGCTTCAGCTAGTTTTGCACAAATAATGCTGCCCAAGATATCTGAATCGCGTGATAGATATGTACAGCGTAAGCAAGCCAGGAAGAGGCTCAGAGCCTATCGGATTCTACTTCGTTGTAAGCGCGAAGCTACGGTCAGGCGACAATTAGCTCAATCTAGTATTGCTTCTGGTGACTGTACCGAGTTGAATATTCTTCAGATCATATGCCGTGAAATAATTGATGATCCAAACAAGGAACACTGTGATGCTACTCCCTTTTTAGAGCAGCAACACGCAGTCTATCACACGATGGGAGTTCTCAAGGAGGATATTATCAAAACAAGTGATGGTCATATTGAATTGCTTTGCTCCAATCGCCTATCATCAAGTTTTAAAACTGACCTTGGACATGATCCCCATTCCTCCAACTATGTATGGGGAACGCCTTGTCCATTTGCCGCTGTCGGGTTCCAATTCAACCACAATAACTTTAGGGGAAGAAAGATACTTCTTTGCCGGATAAGTTCTGGTAATGATCGATACAGAACCATCTGCCAGTATTATATGGAAGGCCAAAATGGTAACAAGATAATCCCCCCCAATTGTATCAGATTCTGTCGTAGTGCACATGCATTAGACCCTTGTCAAATATTTGAAGGTACCATTGGCAACAGTACAGACATTCACAAAATACAATGGAAGTTAATTTATATGTATGGCCGGGAGGTTGATATTAGTGACTCTGATGGACTATTCTCTATTGATGCTCAGGGTGTACTATCCCATCCTTTAGCTCCATTGGAGAGTGCCGTCGATTCGTCAACTCCATTGGAAGGTAACGCAGATTTTGATTCTTTGGATTTAGTTGATGAGTCAGCTTTGGACGATGATGAGGATGATGACGAGTTAGCTTTGATCGGATTGATTGACAAAGCTAACAAAGGTCAAGAAACTCTACTTGCACAATCAATTGGCCTTCCTGGCATTCCTCGGTTTGACGATCCAACCTTTGCCAAAGCAGAAAACATTTCCCTCCCTACAACTACAATGCTGTTTGACGAGTGTGTTAGACGAAACATCAACGTATCCTATCCTATTCTTAGGTCTACATTAGTTGATGCACTAATGGATCCAACAACCATAACTGATGAAACACATGACGATGAGACAAAAGAGAATTTGAGGAAACAGATCACTGCTTGGCACAAAGAGGCTGAGGGTGCCAATTCTACTATTGTTAGTGAATACACAGGGAAACATAGAAAAGATCGCGATCAAGTTGATTTGAATCACAATGGATCACTTGTAGAGCCGATTGTGTACTGTTACGAAGGAAGAGTTGGTAATGAGGTGATGTGTTATTTTGATTCCCTCCGTCTAGCCAATAGTGAAATAAATGCACGAGGTGTCAAGGGCAGATGGTATAAAGACAAACTGTTGAAGAATTTGACGTTTAGGAAGGTACCCAAGACTGATGATATGGAGATGAATGTTATCCATTCCGCTGTTGGTGATCCATGGATTCAATCACATAAATCTACTCTTCAATCGAATTACGTTGGTGTTACCAAAGAGAACAGTAGCAACAATCCTCATGGTTTATACACAGCAATTATCGGAGTAAACAACGTTAATGTATATTTGGGGACAAGACAATATGCAGTTCCAGAAGATGCTGCATTAGTGTATGACCTTGTAGCTCAGCATCTTCCTTTTAAGAGGAGACGCAGGGTCAACTTTCCATCTGGTCAGCAAGATTGGCGTGTTGCAAGGAGAGAAGCAGGTGTTAGTGACGATGAAGGACTGGCGTTTGATGAAATCACTGCCAAGGCTACCCAGATTGTCAATGATTACCGCCGGTCTAGTTCTAGTTCGTCGACTAGCAACCAAACTGTATCATCTTCTCGCAGCCGCCGTTCTAGTTCGTCGACAAGCAACCAAACCGCTTCATCTTCTCGCAGTTCTCGTCGTTCTTCAAGCCGTGAGACATGTTTAGACGATGATGACTCAGTTACATCGATTGAAACTGAAGTATCAACAGTTGTAACTCGATCTAATGCACCTGTACGACCATCCAAACCCTTGAAACCAGAGTTAATAAAGATAAGAGAACAACTAGAGACACAGGTAGATGATCAGTATCGAGAGATTAAGTTTGTAACCGGACTTGTGCAGAAACTACAGAAGGAAGTGCATGCATTGAGACAACAGGTGTCACTAAAAAGTCTTATGCTTGCAAGATATGACAGATCTCTCACTGGGTCCATTACTGCGAGTGAAAGAGAAAAGCTTGCACAGCTGGAGGCGGATTTGGAGGCGAAGCAGCAACACTATGATTTATTGCATGATGAGGCTGCTCGTATATTGGCTCAAAAGGTGAGTTGTTATCGTTCTATACAATAGTACTCTTTCAATCCATTTATATCTCATCATACTGTATGTATTTCTATTGATCACTTTCTTATATAGGATGAAGAGATCAAGTGCAACGAAAATGTGTTTAGACAACAGATTGAAAGTCTAAAGAACGAGAGAGTCAACTTAGAGAAGGATAGAGATGAACTTAGTCAGCTGCTTAATGACCAACTTGGCCACACTCTTACATTGCTTAGACAGGTGGAATCTCAATCAAATACCAATACGGATCTCCATCAAGACATTACCACCCTCAGATCTACACTTCAAGACTATGAATCAAAGATTGGAAGATTTGAATCAAAACAAACACATATGGAGTCTTCACTGCAAACTGTAACATCTGAACGTGATATACTTTCGGCCAGAGTCGAGTCGATAACTCAAGAGTTGACAACTACTTCCTCACAGCTTGAGACAACAAAACAAGACGCAGCTGCAGCACGTCATTCTACAGAAGTGCGAATAAATGAGCTCGTCAAGGAGAAATCTGATATTATTGAGGCAGCTGAATTAAAGACTCACGAAATAGATGACTTGAAACAACGGCTTGAGGTTAAGGATGCATCACAGCGACAGTATGTTGCCGAGAATGATGGCTTGAAACAACAGCTCAAGACTCAACAGGCGTCCATGGAGGAAGCTATCACTGCTAGACGTGCAGCACAAGAGACAATTACACATAAGAATCATGAGATTCATACATTAACTCGTAATCTTGAGGAAGCAACCACGTCCAACCGTGCTCGCCTTGAAGAGATTAGTCGACAGGAGCGACAGCTCATCGTAAAGGAATCAACTCTCTCCAAACGAGAAAATGAAATAGAAGGTAAAGAGAAGGCAGCTGTAACTCGAGTTGCCTCAAAGATAGACAGAAAATACAAGGCAGCTATATCTCAAATACAGCGAGAGAGATCAACTCAGCAATCGTTGAAGGATGAAGTGATAGCTGCCAAGGATAAAGAGATCAGCAATCTCAAAAGGAAATCAGATGCTAACGAGATAGCTACATTACATCTCTATAGGGCGGAAATGAAGATTAAAAACCTTGAACGTGCCAATGTCAGGTTACGGTCGTCCTTAGAAAAGTCAAAGCAACAAGCAGAGCGTGACATTCAGTCATCAAATGAAGAAAAGCAACAATCAAAGCGTGATCTACAGACATTGGATACAGAAGTTAGTAGTCTCAAAGCCAAGTTAGCTCAAGCAGAGAATAGTATTGAGACATTACAATTACAAAAGAAAAACAACATCAAAAAGAGTATGCTCGATAATCAACAAGCAAAAGAAAAGCGGCGTCAACTTCATGAAAAGTCTATTATACCATCTCGTATTTGTCCAGAATGTAATAACAATCTACCAAAGACATATTTTAGTAAGAAACAACTGACGAAGGGACCTTTGGCGAAATGTAAGGGTTGTGTTGAAGTTGCCTTGTCATCATCACATGGAAACAAGAGAAGAAAACTAATGGATTGATTAGAGACTGTTTATCGTGAAGCATTTCACTGCTATTTAACAACAACTAATAACAAGTTGATCCTAAACTAGTTCGTGAACTTCTTCATAACTCCATCTCTCTTTCCTGAAAAGTTCTTTTAAAATCATGTAACGGCCAAGGATCAGGCGCTTTTACTTACCAGCATGTCACTGTAATGATAGAATGAAGTAATAAAAGAAGCTAAATTTCCTCCCACATGTCCTGTTGTGTATGACACCAAAGCAGCAAAGAATAATGCTTCATTTGACATTAAGACGGGGACTGTTCAGAAGGCTTACTATAATGCAGAAGAAGAGAAGACTCTTTATGGAATCAAGCCTAATGATAATAATGGGTCATCAGATCAGCAAGAACTTGTGTTTAGAAAGAGAAAAGAACTGTCATTCGGTTACAACTGTCCAGTTAATGTTTACAATAATGGAAGGAAAGAAGAGGGGAATATAATTTCCCCTGGACAGTGTGACGTAGATCGATATGATTGTATGTTTCCTACCAAGAATGGATATGAATATAGAGTTGTGGAGAAGATACATGTAGATAACATAAAATATCTCCCTCCATTTACATCTACACCACCGACGGAAGTAGTTGTTTCGGGCAACAGCTTGACTGACAATCAGGAGAAGGAAGAAGAGGTCACAACAGATCAAAGCTTGGAATCTGACTCAAATTACAGTGAGGAGGAATCTGAGTATGATCCAAATGAGAATACTTCAAAGGAAGGAAAAAAGCTAGGAGCAGCCTACATGGGGAGTAATACAAAAGGTGTATATTCACAGAATGGTGGAAAATATACATCTTCCATAACACTGAATTATGTCTTATTCCATGGAGGAACGACCACACTTGCCTCTGATTCGGCACATAGACATGATTTGTTAAACGATCAATTGAAGATACCAAACAGAGAGAGGCACTTTCCCTGTATGAAAGCTTACCAAACTGCCCGTGAAAAGGAGATCCAAGAAAGAGGACTGAGTGACGATATTGTTGGGAGTTTCGAGAGTGCTATTTTACAAGCAAAGCAAAGTATTGAGGCAGAAATTGTAAAGAAGAAGGCAGCAAAAGATTCTGCAAGTAAAGCTTCTACGCAAAGCGAAGTACCAAATGAAAGGAGATATGTTGGATCACAACCGACTCGAGCTGAAGAAATAGAGAAGCAACCAGCTTTCAAGCCTGGAGAAGATTGTTCATTTGAGTGGAATGCCATGTCACCTGTTCTCAATAGAAGGCGTGAAGGAGAATCGTTTTCATCTCGAGACAGTTCGAAGAGGAAAAGGGAAGAAAGTAGACATTCCCATCCACTGCAGCGCAAAAAAGCAATGTGGAAACATACAATGGCAAATAAGAGTATGATTCAGAGGTAAGGTAAATGCTTAATAGATTATTGAGAGATCACTTTTTAGTTTAGTTATGATATGTATCTACAGACCTGTTTAAAGTTTGTGCACTATATTATAGGATACAAATAACTGCTGTCCAAGATATAAATGTAAAGGTCTTCAACTGCTAGATTCTCTAAGCAACTCCACTAGATACTAACTACCTTTTGTTTGTCTTCTCTACTCTTTGATTTGGTAATAGTATCCAATAACTCTCTCTATTCTGATAGTGCCTTTCAATTCAGCTGTTTATTGCAACCAAAACTTTCACTGCTTTACAAATCATCCTTCTCCCATCTATTCCTTGTCTTCTCGTGTTGTTGTATTGTCTTCGGCCCTACCTTAGGTGGCTGTCTTTGAAGTTTATTCTTTGATGCTCGTTCTAACTGATTCAATACATGTGATGTCTTTTTTGTATATAATGTAAGACCCGCTGATGCTCCCAATATTATTGCTGCAAATCCATATTGTAGAGGCGTAATACCACCACTCTTTTCAGTCTGTGATGGTGATGGATGAGAAGCCATGTATTGTTTGATATTTTTCTATTCGTATCTTTGTGTGGTATGCTTATTATGTTGTTTATCAATGCACTATCTTCGCAGGCAAGAGTGATATAATTCAGCTGTTGTTAGGACTATCTCCTTAAATGTTTTATGAGTAGTTTATTAGTACGCCATCTCCTCCGCCATTGCATCCCTCATATCGAAATCGATTGCAAAGATCCAAATCAATTAATCACACTTGATCTCTACCACTTTATTCAGCGATCAAACGATAAGATACCTCTTATGCAAAAAAAGTTTTCTGGACTCGCGGAGTCTTGGGATTTTGTTGTGAGGAGTTGACGATCGATGGTGCCTTTGACGACGAAATATTGCAAAGGGGAATGAACCATGCGCCCTATCATTGCAATTAGTATCATATCTCTGGTTTGTTGTAGTTGTTGTTGTCCATAATAATAAAATTGGTTGAATACTGCTGTTAATCATACATGATTGATTGAAAAAGACAACATTATTCCGAACATCTCATCGTTGACACTCCACACCTTCGGCTATAATTGAATACTACTATCACCACAATATATTCTACACACCTACTACTCCATATATTAACAAATATCATTAGCTATGAAACAGATATCAGGTCTAAGCTCAATGTTCAACCGGCGGCGGTCAGGGGGCGTCAAATCCAATGCAACTCCGTCTCCGTCACGTCGACAACGTGAAACTCAACAACAACAAGACAATAATCCCTACATGAGCCGTATAAGCATCATCCATACAAACTCTAACGATAATAATGGTAATCATACTGTATCTACATTAACTAATCAAGATCATCTCTTCCAAACAAGACAGGTCGGTATGGATAGCAAAATATCAAAGCAAGATAGCATAACCAATAAATCATCACCCATGATCAGAGCAGAACGTAAAAATCTTATGGATGTAGATGATACTGATACTAGTAATGCAACATTTCAACATGGTGTTGATTATCATTTATCTCCCCGTGAGAAACTATGGTATAAGAATCAAATGTATCTTCTTGAAAAGGAGAAGAATGCCGCTAGTTCTAATCGTCATCGAGGAAGTCCAACAACTCCAGTCTCTTCACGGTATGCATTATCAAATAATAGGAATGATCAGTATTCTCTTTCGTATGCTGAGGATTATAAGAAACATGATAGTCGATATTCTCCCAGTGGCGTAGATGAGTTTGGACAAACCGAGTCTAATAATAATGTGTACAATAGGCAACAGACGGTAAGGCATCGAGGTAGTCCTCCAAGTATCAACGCTCCTCATGGACGTGGTAAGATGACGAATCAAAGTCATGAATCAAGCACACTTTTTAGTGAGGGAGATACCTATGATGATACTAATCAATCTAGCACATTGTTTGGTGATGAAGAGACATACGATGATAATACATATGAAGAGGATACTTTTGCCGGCGATACATTGGAAGAAACTACATTGGGATCAGTAACATATACTACCATGGAAGGAGAAGAAAGCTTACTAACTGAATCTATCCTTCGTCCTAATACATACAAGTATGAACTAGTAGATGATCGAGGAAGTAAACAACGCCGATATAAGGTTGGGGTCGGACAGAGTCCAAGTAGTAGAAGAAGATCTTTAGCCCAACAACAAGTAGCTTCCTCTTCTTCTCCAAGTCCAAGAAAGTCTACAAGCAAACGTGTGACTATTCATGCTCCTCGAGGTCGACGAGATGATGACTCTATAGATGAGGTAGGATGTCCTTTCTCGGAAGTATTGGAGGAGGTTCAGGGTACAATGCAAGATGCTAAGAAATCGTGTCAGCAAGTAATATACGCCTTTGTTATATCCGAAGATGCTATTGATCGGATGTCTGATAAACTTAGAGATGCCAAGCTTGAGTTGGTAGAGTTGTATCATGAACAGAGAGTGGCGTTTGAAGATCGAAGAGCCGTACAAAATGGACAGAGAAAGTTTCCCGAGTACTCCAAGCGTGTTAATGCAAGACGAGAGGCCTTTCGGTGAATATAGTATTCATATATTTATATATTGATAGATATTGTGTCGGTCAGTTATGTTTGCATAGTAAGAGAAAGTGTTTGTATGATGATGTCATATCTCTCTATCTAACTAGAGGAGTATCCTATGTATGCCTGTCATTAGCAGGCTAGGCTTTTGCTTGAGACATAGCAAATGCTTAGTTCAGGATTGTCGCCGCTTATACAGCCAATCCATCCATTAATTAGTACAAGTATCAACCAGAGGCGGCCCTGACTCCCAACCCCCAACCGAGTTGCTCGGCAAGAGTGCTTCCGAGTTGCAGCGGTGAAATATTCCACGAGTAAGCAATGTATATTCATACGATGAATGCTGAATGACGCAACCAAACTCTCTCACACTCTATCACAATAATTATACAATGCATTTTATATTCCTTCTCGTTACCATTGGCTTTGCCATAATACTGCAGGCAAGCAGTTTCACTCCGCCAATCACATCGAGGGCACAAATAAATATATGTACTCACCTAAATGAGTCTAATGATAAAGAATTGGAAATTGCAGAGCTTGAGGAAAGGCTTAGGCAATTGAAAGAGGATGAACCTAAATCAGTACAAACAATTGATCCACCAACCTATGATCCTGATGAAGATGATGAGGGCAGCTTCGATGATGAGAGTGAAGAGAGGTAAGCTCTATGTGTGCATCTCTTGTGTCAAGATTGCAATAATTAATGCAATACTAATTAATCAAACATATTCAATCTATTACATACAATCAATACATATAATCTACTTCATACAAAAGTGTTATGTTTAGTGAAAGATGGAAAGAAGCTAAAGACAATGTAGAAAAGAAACAACAAGAGGAAACAATGGGTGGTATTGCAAAGGTTGGATTAGCAATTGGAGCTTTAGTATTACTGGGTTTATTCTCACAAATCCCCGTAGGTGAAGAAGATTTAATGAAGTATCAGGATATAAAAGGTAATCCAAGTCGGATAGATTTAGGTGATCTAAATGATCAATAAAATTGCCATACGAGATATGTATTTGCTATGGGATCTAATGATCAATATCTAATTGCTAACGAAGATGTTACTTGCTATGGGTATGTAAATATAATAAGAATGTGAAGTGCTACTATGGGTGAGGGGGTGATATGTCCAATATTATTACAACACACATGAGAGATACAACAAGCTATGTGTATGGACACAAATGATCTCAACACGAAAGATATCAACAATATGGTGCGGCACAAAATACAGAGAACATCTCAACTGTTATTAATTGTTAGAAATAGTATGTTAATCATTTTGAGTAGTGCTCTTTCTCTTCCTTGGTCTTCTCTTGCTGCCTTTTAAATCTTGTGGTATCAACGTCATGAAACGGGCGGGTATGTGGCGTTGTGGTACATTATCATTTTCCTCTCCGTCTCCATCAAACTCCACCACAATAATATCATCGTTCCCTCGACAAAATGTGGTGTAATCCACCACGCTGGCATGACGAAATGATGTTGTACCGGGATACATTGCAAATACTCTAGAACCTTTTGTCATTCTGGAACCCCACTCGCGAGCTTCTTCCCAAGATAATGGGAGAGGGAGAATATGCTCTCTGTTCACTTCTCGTGTAGTTCCTAAAGTACCATTGTAATCTTCGGCGTTCCGGACACTTACTTTCTCGTTGAACAATGCATTTCGCTCCTGCTCCGTTAAGCCTATTATCTGTTGGTATGTTGTAACTTCGATCCAATCCTTTACAACTCGTGCGAGTATACATAGATCTGGATTCACCATTGCCGCAACATATTTACCGGATGGCAATGATCGGAAGCGAGAGAAATCAAACATGCGATACGAAAGCTCCTTTTTTGTCAATTTCTTCCCCTGGTCATCGTGATCGCCTACGAATTTTATGAGCTCTTTTGTCGTAGAAGATTGATATTGAGTCTTTCTTGACTTTCGTAGTGTAGAGCCGTGATGTGCTGCCGAGTTGCTTTGTACTCTGGCCGTGTTTGTCTGAGGGGCATCCGCCTGTCTCCTCCCATCACTAGATAACTCGATATCCGGTGGTTGTATCAGCAAAAGAGGATTAGTCGGGTCAATTTCAAGTAGAATAGAACGAATGCATCTTGTCATGAGATTACAATACTGTATACCAGCAATGTTGGTCTCAACCATCCTCTTGGCAAGGCTTTTATCAAATGTAGCAGCCTTGAGTTGTTCTTCATCCTCATGATTGACAGTGTTACCTGCTCCTTTTTCCTTTTGTTTATATGATCGTTCTCTCTGTCGTTTCATCTTCTGCATATCAGTTGTGGCCTTGTGAAATCCATTCGTACCGGTTCCCAAGGCCTGCTTTGCGACAAAAACAATCTTCTCTTCTGTGGAACATGCATTAGTAAGGTTGAACACTTCTTCATATGTTAGAGTTGATTTGTGTATCGTTCTAGGTTTCCGATCTTGTGAACCTTGACGTTGTAGTGCTCTCTTTTTACCTGATGACTTGTTACCGGATTGGTTCTGCTGTTGTTGTTCCACACTGGGTAGAGATGGATTGCTGGGTAGAGATGGATTGGAATCCGCTGATCCTGATTGATGAACGGTATCAGGCATACCAAATACTTGCTTGAACGTTAAAGGGCTTTTCTTATTACTTGATTTTGGATTATATACTGTGTTTTTCAGTACGGTTGGAGAGGCTTGTTGTTGTGCATATTGAGGAGGATTTTGTATTGACTGTGAAGAAGGAGGTCTGGATAAGTTGTTGGGTGATGCACGAAAAGATGATCTCCGTTCTGCTTGTTGACCTGATGACATACGACGCTGTTGTTGTTGATGTTGTTGCAACATCATTTGATGTTGCTGCTGTCGGATGTTTTGAGCGAGGATTTCATTTTGAGACTGGGAGAGCTGACTCTGAGAGAGGTTGGATGCCGTAGATGAAGACCTGCTCATATTGCTGCCCACCATGTTATTGAGCTGCTGCTGCTGCTGCTGCTGTGCGTGTTGAAGACTAAATCTTCGTCTCTTCTCCTCAAGTAGTAACAGTTGATTCGGGGTTAACTGCATTTGACCCCCTTGAGGTTGTTGAGTTTGATTCATTTGCATCTGCCTCATTTGCTCTGCACAAGCCGACGAAGATAAGAATAATACAAAATATGTGAGAATACAAGGTACACGTGTACAACACACTCGTATGACATATAAAAATGTAAGGCAGTCACGAAATTGCACAAAACCCAATCATTGAACATAAAAACAGAGGTCCTATAGGGTGCAAAATCGGAATAAAAACGCCAGGTGGGTTTACGAGATGCAACTTCTAAAGAAGAAGTGATCAATCGCAAGGCCACCTACTAATTAATAGTTGTTTAATCTTCCTGATGGTTAATCCTCTTATACAAGAGGATAAGGTCTGCGTACCAGTCATAGTGTGCCTGTTTCTACCTTGTAAAATGTGCACGAAGGCAACTGAAGGAGGAATATAGTATTCAAATAATTGAACACTATATATGTAGGCTCACGATCGTGGTAAACTTGGAATGACCAATTCAGGTTTGCTTTTTATCCCCAACTTGAAACAAAATAACACATATAGTACAATAGATAAAACAAAATGACACATCATATATATTAACTCACGTTGTTGTAATTGAAAATTTTGTATCTGCATCTGTTGCTGCTGTTGATTAATTTGATTCTGCTGTTCATTCATGGCTACAATTGGATCAACAATATTATTGTTTATTATACTTGGAGCTGTACTATTTGGACGGCTAGTATTATTTTGCATGTGTTGCAATTGTTGTTGTATCTGTTGCTGCTGCTGCTGCTGCTGCTGCTGCTGTTGTTGTTGAGCTGCAGCAGCCATTCTTTGCATATGTAACAATTGTAAATGCTGTTGTTGCAGTGGCGTCATATTCTGTACATTCGGAATGTTATTATTGTTTATTGGTAGGCCAGCAGCCATCTGTTGATTATTTTGTGGTTGTTGTTGTTGTTGATTGATTGCATTCATTTGTTGAATCCAGGCCATTTGATTCGCCGCCGTCATACCACCGCCTTGTTGTTGAGGTACCACACCCGATGATGAGTTACGGCGTGGGGGTCCCTGATTGTTCATTGTTCACTACTGCCTTTGTATCTCAACTCACCACAAAGATTGCAAATTTCAAATGCATCACTTTATGAGAGTTGAGAGGATACCGCCTAAATAGTTGATGAAGCCTGAACTCTGAACTAGAATCAGATAATATAACTTTGAACACAACAAACAAACAATAGAGATGTTATTATCAACCAAACGTAATCACGCCAGTATACTGGCAGATAATACTGCTGATAATACTTCTAGTACTACTGATAATGATAAATCTGCAGCCAAACTCACCCACACATTATCAAAATCACTCAAAGAAATATTACTACCAAATTATGAAACATCAATCACAGAAAACGAGAAGGATGTGTACCATCAATATCTAAACTCACCTCCACCCAATACCACTAATTCTAATAATAATGAGCAGAATAAGAAAGTATTAGAACTACAAACATGGCTAACTAACTCAATGTCAAGTGTTGGCGTGGGTTCCAATTTTAATACTATAAAATTTTGGAAAGAGCATATAAATAATGGCACTGGCACTAGTGGTGATAATTTAACAGAGTTATATGCAGATTCTAGATATTTAGTATGGTTTGTTAAGGAGATATTACTCCCTACTGCTGTCAATAATTCTATGAGTAATGATGCTAGTGAGGGTGATATTGAGAAGGATACCACAGCTGATTCTAATACTGAGCAATTATTAGAAATTATAAATGAATGGCATCTATCTATACATCAATTGTTAAGTTTAAATTCTACAAAGGCATCTGAGGATGACGATGAATTTAATAACAATGAAGAAGACGAGGAAGATATGACAGCAGGTGTTATGTGGCAAATGCTGGTACAAAGTTCAAATTTAACACCAGAGAGTATTCGAGAGATTTTGGATGTTTATACTTCACCACAGACTGGTTATGAAAAGAGTATTGATGGTGGGGACGGTGATAATGTGGCACTACCAGGTGAATGTTTTGCATGGCCATCCTTCTTTCAACATGTAACTTGTGCTGCCAAATCACAAGCTCAACAGTCATCCAACAAACGTAGACGCAGTAACACCTCCAAATCATTATCCATCAATGCCTCATACAACTCAAAGAAGAATGAGAATTGGTACCCATTATTAGGATATGCCATTACCTATGCCTTTTTATCATGTAATAATAATATGACAGTACAAGAAAAGATATCCCATCTCAGAACTAACCTATTGGATTCATTACCATATATGTTGGGTATACCCAACTTTGATTATAATACGAAACATTTATTATGTAGTGGTATTGTTGGGTGTGTATTGGATGAAGTTGGTGAATGGATTGTATTGGATGGATTAGTGTTGGGTGACGAAGGAGGAGATATTATTAGTGGGAATGATGAGGAGGAGAATAATAAACAATGGAGAGCAAGTGTTTCTCAGGTTGCTGAGTTGTTGACTGTGGATGGGTGAGTTTATATGTGTGCTTGTTGTTTTTCTGACGTCCTTGCATGCAATGGCTAATCAACATGATATCTTTGACCATCACAATCTCAAAACAAACAGAGTTCTAGCAAAGTTGGCCAAGGTGACAAATACGCCACTATCAAACTTGGTTGCCGAAGTGGCAGATTCACTCATGCTTTACTCCAAAGTATACCAAGGTTTGCGCAGTAATCAAGGAAGCAATGATATCAATGGAGAAGATGTCAGTCAGTTGATAAATGACGCCATGCAGGTTGTATCCTTTATTGAAAAGGCTTATCCACAATTAACACTTCAACTTGCAAGTCAAAAATTCATACCATCCCAATACTATTCTCCTGGTATCGACTCCGCCGCCCCGGTACATCCCATCGTAATATACACACGTGCACTTTTATTTGCAAATAGTTTAGTACAAGCTTCCAAGTTATGTCGGACACTTGAAGATTGTGTTGGTATTAATAATGCAACAAAGGAACATTGTTACTTTCTACTCTTTGAAAAGTTTCAAGATTTGGGTGTATTATTTGAAGATGGATGGGTTACAGCAACCAAAGAAGAAGGTGGTGGTTCTGCAACATTGGCAAATATTACATTGGGTGCATTAGGATTGAAATGTGCACAGAATTATCTTGAACATGTTGTTATTACTGCCCAAGATACGCTCTTATCAAAGCCAGTAAAGAATTCATGTTTACGTCGGCATAAGGAACGTGCCAAGCAGGAATTGTTATGTGTCAAGGATGCCGTACGGCGAACTGTGCTGAAATTTCTCATACCCAGAGCATACTCACCTCATGAGGCTTTGGTTATTGCAAATGAATTGTCCCTTGCGAATTCTGCACCTCGATTGGAGAATGTTACACTGAGTAATGATACCACTGTGGACGCCGTATATCATATCTTTGCTACTCCGACTTTATACTCCATCTGGAATGAGAATTTATTATCTGATGAAGAGGTAGAGGAAGAATCAAAAGAAGATGATTCGGAACCTGAAGAAACTGAGAATATTGATCTTGAGCAGGAAGAAGAGGAGGTTGTGGAACCGGAAGAGCAGGCAAAAGACGTACCATCTCCAGAAGAAGGAAATATCAATGAGGAGGAACCAAGAGGTGCTGTCCAAGCTGATGATAAAGATGACGACAATGAAGTGATTGATCTTGGTGATGATACGGATGAAGAGGAGGAGGTCACGGCTAAGCAACAACAACAATCAGATGCCGCCGAGTCAAATGATGATGAGGAAGAGCAAGTTGATAGCATAGATGAAGAGGAATTAGCGGAAGAGCAACAAGATGATATCACCTATCCCCGTCACTATCAACAATTTGCTGGCAATTATAGTGAAAGTGACGACTATGATGTGAGTTTTATTTGTACTGCTTGTTTACATTTGTTTCTTGTCCTTCTTTGCACAATCTTATGAACAATTGATTATTTATTTACTCAATAGGCGGAAGATAATGAAGAGGCTGATAGACATTTGGCATTTGAGGGTATGTATGACGACCAAGAAGGACAGGGAGGATCAGATAATGAAGAACATGATGAGGGTCAAGTGTGCGACGCAGGTATGATTGAGCTTTTAGATAGTTCTGACGAGGACGAAAATGAACATCAGCAAGAAGAGGAGATGATGAAACAAGCTGAAGATGAATCGTCTGAGGAGGGCAACGACAGTGATGAGACAGGTGCTCTCAATGAAGCTGTCAATAAATATATTGCCAAGCAAGAAGGAAAAGAGCATGTTGAAAGTGATGGTGATGAACCTGCAGATGAATCGAATGATAAAACTGAACAGGGTGATGAGGCTCTACATGACAGTAGTGGAGAGCAACAAGAACTTGAGGCCAAAATTCTTAGTGAAGCGGTTCACGAATACATCAATCCATCAACTGGGGCGAAGGAAGACGTGAATGTGAATGACTCAATAGGAGAAGAGCACGGTAGAGAAAAGAATGATGGCTCAAATCAGCATGATATTGATGTCAGTGAAAAGGAGGAAGGCGCCGTAGCTGCCACTGAGGTGGTGGAAGTTCAAAAACAACAAGTTGGAGAGCAAACTAAAGAAGCAGAAAGTCCATCGAAGACGATGACGTCCCCAGCCATACGCCGATCAACACGAGATAGGAAACCGTCTCCAAAGAAGAGGGCCGCTATGGAGTCGAGTTCTACCACTGCGGCTAGTGAAGACAAGAAGACAGAGCCTGTGAGCAACAAGAATGATGAGTCAAGCCAGCATGATGTTGATGTAAATGAGAAGGGCACAGATGTCATTGGTAATAATGATGCAGAGAAGACATCCGTATTGGAAGAAGGAGAAGATGGTGACAAGAATGACGAGTCAAACAAAAATGAGGCCAATGAGCCTACTGTTGAGGATGGCACAGAGCTCTATGATTTGTTAGCTGATGATGAGCATGAATCTATTGATACTGAAGATGATAAGCGCAGTGTTTCACAAGAGCAGCTCGAACCAGAGGTTGGTGATAACATCAAAGATGATGCTAACAACAATATGGAGAAAGAAGAGGATTTATCTGCCCGTATTTCCAAGTACATGTCTCCCAAGTATCAAGCTGAGAAGAAAGCTGATGAATCCCCGCTTAAGCAGGCGGATGGAGATGGGGTTGAAGTTGAGAATGAAGGCGAGAAGCAGCCGTCCGTCTTGGTTGCGGCGGCAATGTCAACACAACGTCAGGGAAACAACTTTGATCAAAGTTCTACTCCTAATAGATTTGAGCTGCCCCCAGCAGAAGGGTTTGAAGGTGCGGAAGAAGAAGACGATGAAGCACCAAGTGTAGACGGCAATGATAGTGTGTCAATTGATCACACGAGTGCAGCCAGGGCATCTACGGATAATGATAGCCTCGTAGTTGGAGAAGCTGCTATGACAGATGATGGATATGTTCCTGATGATGCTGGGACGGAGGTTGAACGTGCTGATCGTGCAAAGAAAGAATCAATTCGCAAAAAGGCGATAGATGATGGATATGTTCCTGATGCCTCTGAGGCGTCTGAGGTGGAACAATCCGAGGCCGCTATACCCGACAGTAATACCAAACGACGTTCGGCTGTTAGAGACGTTCGATTCGAGACCGATCTTGAAACTAAAATCAATGATGCTGTCGTTCCAGGCATCGATGGTGTTGCTACTAGTCAATCAATTGATGACGGCTATCTCCCAGACGAGTCGGAAGTAGAGCGAGGTGAAACCTTAAAACGACGCACTCAGCAAGGTATCGATCAAGGGTATTTGCCTGACGGACACACTACCCCAGGAAAGTCCGTTTTATATGAATTCGTGTGTTCATTATGAAGTATTTGAGTTCGGAGTGCTTCATTTATCCTTTATTATCTTCATTTGATTGTCTTTGCAAGCCATATGCACTAACTTGAGTTACTATCGTCTCTCTTCTTCATAACCGCTAAACGCGCATCTTCCAGGTGATGCAACAGAAGAAGATCACGGTGAAGATGATGCAGCTGTGGGTAGTGATGTTGCAGCCAAAGATGATAGTCAAAAGAAATCAGACGTTATAGATGTGGATACTGATAATAAAGATGTTGCGGGTCAGTCAAAGAATGTCGCGATGCCCGTTGAGACAAGATTGGATGACACTATTGATGAGGTAAATAGATATTTGTACACTCTCGGTTGATGCATTGCAATAATTGTATGGTTTAATTATATCAACCTCTAACGATATTATTTATTCTCTAGGGATATCTCCCATCTGCTGGGGAACAAGAATTGTCTGAAAAGGAGGAAGTCACCTTGACAACAAACAATGAAGTGGTTGTGCAAGAACAACAAATTAATGAAGAACCAACCCCATCCGTTAGCCGATCAACACGAGATAGAAAACCATCTCCAAAGAAAATGGCAGTAATGGAGTCAAGATTGGCTACCAATGAAGTGGTGCAAGAACAGCAAGTTGGAGAGCAAGCTAAAGAAGAAGGAACTCCATTAAATATGGAATCATCCCCGACCGTACGCCGATCAACACGAGATAGAAAACCGTCTCCGAAGAAAATGGCCGCGATGGAGTCAGGTTCGGCAAGTGTAAATGACAAGAAGACGGAATCTATTCAAGAAGGAACATTGGAAAAGAAGAGTCCAGTCAAGGCAAGCATCGAAAAGGCTACAGCAGAGTATTGGAATGAAGTCAATGAAAAGTCTACTCTTCAAGAATCAGAGACCAAACAAGATGATCTTTCAAAGGAGATTGCTGTTCAACAGGAAGATGTGAGTGCAGAGTCCAACAAGGGTGAACCAGTGAAAGATCCTGCTGCTTCTAAAGAGGCAATTACCCAGGCATCGCCACTAGACACCGCCGCTATTGATGCCGCGGTAGAGGCATGTAACAATATCAACGCTACCGATATCACGTCCCCAAATCCAACTAATGAGGCTGCCGGTGCTGATACAACAACAATAGCAAGTCAACAGCGAGAAGATTTGTCTATTTTGACTGTAGTACAGTTGAAGGATAGACTACGGGGCTTGAATTTAGCTGTTGGTGGACGTAAGCAAGAGTTGATTGATAGGTTGAATGGTCATCTCTATCCAAATCTGACGGAGAATGAGCAAGTCGAAGATGTTCCAATAGCCAATCAAGATGAGAAACAAGCTCAAGCGGAAAGTACAGTATCAACACGAAGATCTAGAAGAGGGAAGAAGCCTTCTGCTAAAGCTGCACCGGAGAAGCAACAAGACACTCCCATTAGTGAACTTAGTCATCCTGTGGATTCAGAAAGCGACGATGACGATGGTGATTCTGTACAGAAGAAACATTTTACATCATCATCAAAGACAGTCGCGACAGATTCAAAGCCTTCTCCAGGGGTTCCATCGTCAATTGTAACTCGGCGAGGTGGAAAGAAGAAGTCTTCCCCCTCTTTGTCTGCTGTGCCAGAAGGTGAGACTGTGGAAGACTCTAGGGTAGACGGACCAAAGGTTGCGATCAAATTGGCTGATGAGGAGGCATCGAAGCGCTCAACACGGTCCACAAGAAGCACCCGTCAATCAAAGAAGAAGAAAGATGAGGCAGCAAATAACGACACAACTACTTCAGTAAGTGCAAGAGGCTCGAGGAGAAATGCTGCTCAGAAGAAATTACCATCAAATGATACGTCATCTAAACGAAGTACCAGAAGTCGACAAACCACCGCAACCAAGGAATCTTCGCCACCTAAACGACGATCTGGCAGAGCAAAGAAGGGGGCTGGTGAATCTGTGTCCACAAGAGGCTCTAAAAGGGTGGCGGCATCGATGGATGGTAAAACTGACGCCACCTCACCCGAGAAGGCGCCTCCGGCTAAACGTAGATCTACCAGATCAAGAAAGACAGAGACCGAAGAAGAGAGTGCCTCATCGTCAAAGAGAAGTACAAGAAGAACAGCAACAAAGACGGATGAATCAGTGGGAACACGACGTAGTACTCGAAGTCGAGCCACGCAGCGTAATTAGGTTTGGAAATACTTTTAAAGAAATTAAGAATCAGAATGTTGCATTAGTGAACTACTATGTCGTATGGATTAGTATAAAAGAGTATAGCAGGTACTACCTATCAACTTGCCACGCAACTTCATATGAGTCGATGGTTGACAATACTCCCCCAGCCGACTGACTATTGTACCCTCTATTGGAAGTCATGCACCCTTCCTTTTCTGCATGTACGTGGGATCCTAATTATCCGAATACGAAAAGGCGGAAGCAAGTTTAGCAGAAATTGTCTTCTTCTCCTTCTTCTTCTCCAACTTCTCCTTGAGCTCTTGAGCTTCATCCTGGGTGTGACCGATAATCTCTTCGCCTTTGTCGTCCACTTTTTTCTTGATCTCTTCAGTCTTCTCATCCAACTTCTCCTTGATCTCTTCAGTGTGTTTTACTAACTTCTCATCCACTTTCTCCTCCACCTTTTCAGCCACCGTCTCTGCCAACTTCTCAGCCACCTGCTCTACCACATTCTCCTGAATCGTCTCCAGCTTCTCCAGGATAATACGTAACGCATTTCTTTGGTTCTCAATGATTGAGCCTTGATTCGCAATCATTGAGGCTTGATTGGCAATTGTAACGTCTTGACTCGTAAGCACTTTGGTTCCGAAAGCCTCAGCACCAAGGGACAAGCTGCCAATCATATCCTTGATCTCAGCTGTATCTCCTTTGATATCAGCTGTATCTCCTTTGATATCAGAAACACCAGAGAGGATAGAACTAGCATATTTAGCGATGACTTCAATACTTTCGCCATTCTTTTGCAATTCCTCGTGGATGATCTTACATTGAGCTTTTTGCTCCTCGGTGGCAACGTTTCCTTGTTCACTGATATTAGTGATAAGCGTAATGGCTTGTACAAGAAGTTGAGTTGTCTCATCCTGCGAAGCATCGGTCATCAGACTAGCCCTGTCCATACTACCCCCATAACTAATTTGAGCAAATTCAAAAGCGGCAGCATCACTGTCATCATCCTTCTTCTCCTCAGAAGCTGAGTGATCGACCACGGAATCCTCGAGCTGCTCCTCTTCATTTCCATTTTGCTCCGTAGAATCCTCATCATTGTTGTTACTAGAAACCTGCTCCTCTTCTCCATTTTGCTCCGTCGAGGCAGTATCAACATCATTATTATTCTGTTGGGCTCCACCGTTGCCACCATCGAGTTGGCCTACAGCATTCTGGGGGGGTGGTACAAAGTCCTGCTGGGCGACAGAAGTATACTCCCGTAACACTTGTGTATGGGGTTTTATCACCTGACGACTTTTTGGTGAAATAGTCATAGTTTCTGATAATGAATATGAAGGAAGGGCAGATATATTACTCTTAAGTTCAAGGCAATAAAATGTGATAATAATATGTCATTGGATTTTTGGGATTTGTGCAGCTGCCGCAAGAAGGGGGTTCAACGTCCCTCTATAAAAAAAGAAGACAGTGACGCATCATAGTCTAAACCTTTAAATAACACAAGCTTAATTGTAGATCATCTCCGCCGTATCAAGATAACCAGATGATCAGAGGCGACAGCAACAGAGGCCAATAAAAAAAATCCTATCTATCCGTGTAGGCGGCACCCCAGATGATGGTGGCGTTGGTAAAAGAGTACATACATGTTATTTACCTTGTTTATCCTCCAGTATAAAGTAAAAGAAACGTGTATTAGATGGAACCGGCTGTACTTGGACTACCTTTGCCTGTTGCAATAAAAATCAATGAGCTTTCAGAATTCAGAAAATAAAGATACCTAACGAGTAGTAACAGTTCTTTCCCACAAACCACAAAAATCTTTGACTGTATCTGATATCACTACTTATTGCTTGAGACTTCTTGTCTCTGTGGTGGTGTTAATGCGGCCATAGCTTGCTGAAGACGGTCTATTGACCTTGTAATTCTCTTAGAGGAGAAAAAAAGAAGTTGGTTAGTTTTTGCCAAGGTTTATTTTACTAAGTTTTTGCAAGAGTTTTTAAAAGATAGCAATTCGAAGTTAAGTTGCTTGGATTGCCCAATTGACGTTTCATCATGGAAACAAATAATGATATCGTTGAACAGTCTGGCGACAAAAAACGTCGAGACATATGTGAAAGAATATTAATGGTAGATCATTTAGGCCAACTAGCACTAAAAGAAGACAATACTAAAAACAAAAACAAATATCTTCGTTTGCAGATGATGCTATTGAAAGGAACGATGGAAATATTTCCTGATATCCAAACATTAGAACAACTTACGTCTGATAAAGCACACTACAATGAATTAGAATCCTCTCCTACGCAAGAAGCTGTAAAGAGATGTTATGGCATATTGAAAAAATTTTCAAAGTTAAAGGATGGAATTGAAAGTGAAGATACAAAATTGAAGGAGGAACTTGTTGTAGCTCGATCCACAATTGATGATACTAACAATAAGCTTGAGGAAGTAAGGCAACAGCTTGCTGCAGCTCAGGAGAACATTGTTGTCTTGAAAGAGGAAGCTCGGGAGGGTGATGACAGATTGCAAGCACAGATTGAAGAAAATGAAGAGATGCGACAACAGCTTGATGTGGCTCGAGACGAAAAGGAAGAGATGCAACAACAACTTGTTGCATTTCGAGACGAAAATGAAGCGATGCAACAACAGCTGGATGAAGATGAGCAAGAGGAAGAAGAAGACGTGGATCTAGGAGTGCCAGATGGACATGATCAAGATCGTCAAAGGCTGTTTGAAACCTCCCGTGATTGTGGGGTTTGTTTGTCAATGGGCCGTGTACGCAAACGCAAGGATGAACCAAGACAACCAAATCACCTTTTTACATCCAAATGTGGCTGTCGACACGAGGATTGTGCTGAACGTCCTGTTTGTGAACAGTGTTGGGTGGATTATGGACATGATGGATGGAGTTGAGTACTTATACATTAGAGCTATTTCTATCAATCGACCGGACGGACGGAGGACGGACGGGCTAATCTCGAGAGCTTTGGCATTGGATACAATGCCCTATGAGAAGGACTCCCGAACTGATATCTTGATATATAACAACTAATAACAAGCTGATTTGGAGGCCAGCGAGGCCAGCGGTTCTTGGAGATCCCGCCGCCCCCTTCGGGGGCAGGAGCTTTGAGTGAGGCGAAGGCACAGTGTGTATTGATCCTTAGAGCGGATCTCCATTAACCCACTCACAGTATAAAAAATAACATTAAAACTAAAACTGATAACAAGCTGATTATGTTTAGCCTTATCCATTTGCTATGTAACCAAGCGATGCTTCTTCTCTCTTTCCTTTCTTGACTCGGTTCCCGACCTATTTACTCATCTATCGTATCTTATGATTATGAGTGGGCCCAAGATTCTGGCCTAAGCTGCAGGCTGCAAGCAGATTTGCTCTTGTACTTAGGTCTTCTGTAGACACTGCACTCGCTTATGGTAATAGGAGGCATTTAATGTTAAGTTTAACTTTGCCCCCTCTAGTAACTTAATAGTACCCCACAACATTCAGTAATTTTTGGATCCCTCATTGGGAAAACTAATCAAATTATTGGTAATAACAACTCCATCTTCCGCTTCTTCGGCGTTGCTTGGATGATCAGGATGTTTACCTTCTTTCATTTCAGTAAAGAGTTTTAGATTGTCTTCATTGATCTGTTACGATATGGTGATTCTCAGACCAACCACGGTCCTTTTTCTCTCTTGCTAACATAAGCTGTAAGTAAAGGGAGACAGTCCACGTTGAATCCAATTAACATCTTCTAATATACTAACAACATTGGATTTGTATCATCTAATCTCATATAAGACATCTACCTCTACTATTCTCTTCTGATGAATCACTGCTTTGGAAGGCACGTGCACTGCAAAGTGAAGGGGACTGCCTTGGCATGTCCCAGTGTAGTAGCCATTTGGTTAGGGTGGAAATCTTGTCTACTATTGGCTCTTCTAAAGCTACTGACGTAGTTTGGGAGCCATCATCATTATCATGTAGATATCATGCTGTATAATAATAAGAAAAGTTGGCGTGTGAAGGGAAAGACTAATCATTACTATCATATCGCCATTTTTAAGTTGAGCCCTTTCGTCAACAAGACGATGAGCCTTTTCAACCAACCTCTCTTGCAGTTACCACCACTACTTTGTATTAACTTGTTATCTGATAAATCATAGAGGCCATAGATATACCCTGCCGCTAATCATCATCGGCAACACACACCATCTTATCACTTACATTCATATCACATCACACATATGGGGTACGTTCACGTCGTACGTATAATACGGCTTATCAAAATACATTTTTTCATTTAAGTTGTTTCATTTTATTTCTTTTGCCATCTAACCTCGTTGCCTCTCGTTGCTTTGCCGCCTACCAAACTTTATTGCAACATGAAGCTTGTTTCCAATGTCATCCTATTATTAGTATTGAGCATTTTCCCTAATGCCAGGCCAACGCATTCCAAAGAGGCAAATGATTTGTCAAACATTTCCGACTTCATGGAAGAAGCTGTTGGTACACTTGCCAATGCAATCGATGATGTTGGTAATAAGACAACCGCAACTCTACCTCCGCCAACGGAACGTCCCGTAGAAGATGAGTTGACCGAAGGAAGTGATATCACATCGGTAGTGCCGTCGGTGACAACAGACGCCAACACAAATGTACCATCGGGGTATTCGTCATTTGTTCCTACTGCACAGCCCTCGACAACATCAGGAACAAACGACACAACAACTGAACCCAACGATCAGCCCACTTCCACCACCAATGCCGTTGAAGTTGAAGATGATTCCAAGTCATTAATCAATACTCTGGTCCCAGTCTGTGCTGTAGTTGCAGTAGCTTTTCTCGCCCTCTTCGTATATAAGCAGGTGAAGAATACTTCAGCTCCCGATGCTAAGCTGATTAACGACGAGGAGCAGCCTGCTCTGGAGGATGAAAAGAAGAAGTCTGTGTCGTCTACTCAGCTGGATGTGAAGAATGATGACGTCGGTGGAGCTGGGAATATTTCCAAAGAGAGTGTTGGGGTTGCTACTATTGGTCTTGGAGATAATCTTGGGGTTTCTGGGGTATCGAATGTTATTGCTGGACAGTCTGGTCAGCTTGCTCTTGGTAGTACATCCTCATCCAGTGAGCTCGTCGTTGCGTCATCTCGTGCAGCTGCTGTTGTTCCGGAGAGGAATTATCAGCTCTCTTCTGTGAAGAATGAGGATGGTGTCGTTGTTGGAAGTAATGGGTTGATTACTTCTCTTCGTGAAGCTGTTCAACCCAAGCATTTTCTTGGGGTTTCTGGGGCATCGAATGTTATTATTGCTGGACAGTCTGGTCAGCTTGCTCTTGGTAGTACATCCTCATCCAGTGAGCTCGTCGTTGCGTCATCTCGTGCAGCTGCTGTTGTTCCGGAGAGGAATTATCAGCTCTCTTCTGTGAAGAATGAGGATGGTGTCGTTGTTGGAAGTAATGGGTTGATTACTTCTCTTCGTGAAGCTGTTCAACCCAAGCATTTTCT